>ERZ835980.1395-NODE-1395-length-27006-cov-4.927646_pt1 | contig 27006 bp, 22 predicted proteins | sample MGYA00519943_ERZ835980 | MGnify/ENA primary metagenome ERZ835980 (study PRJEB31850, sample SAMEA3708791) | human gut metagenome | biome: human gut; feature: human-associated habitat; material: faeces | place: China | collected 2014 ... | reverse complement strand
TCAGGTCGTTGATGGCGACGACTTCGTAGCCCTCAGCGCCGAACATCTGACGGAAAGCCAGACGGCCGATACGGCCAAAACCATTGATAGCAACTTTAACAGACATGGGAATTTCCTCCATTTCATATTACTGCTTTCGCAGTCTTATCATACTGTCAGCACAGGCTCAATCGATACGCCCGTACGGATTTTATTATACTATAACCCCCAGTTAATGTAAACTGGAAATTCTGTCAAAACCCGTAGAATTTTTCTGCAAATTTTTGTGCAAATTCCGTTTTACTGGTAGCTTACCGGGGAATCCACAGGAGCAATGGCCATATAGGTATTGCCCACACCCAGCTCCAGAGGCTCACCGTCCACAGTCTTGAACCAGAAGGGGCTCTCGGCATCGTCTGCGCCCCAGGTAATGGGGATGATCTTGCCGCCGTTGGCATAGTAGCCCTGGCCGCCGGCCTCAAAGTTGGCGGTGTAGTAAATGCCGTCGGTGGTGATGTCGGCCAGCATGACGATCACGTTGGTAAAGGTTTCAGGATCCTGGGTGTCGCCCAGCACCATGGCCTGATCGTACTGGTTGTAGACGTACTTCCCCAGAGCCGCATCATAGACCATGGAGGTATCCTTGCGGTTGTTGCGGTAGGTGAAGGTCACAGTGACGTTCTCGGCGCTCTCGCCATTCTCCGGAGTCCCGTCCTCTCGGAAGCGCAGATTGTATTCCTTGTCCTCCGGCTGGGTGGTGCGGAAGCCCTTCTCCTGGGCCAAAGCCTCCAGCTGATCGCCCCGGGCGAACAGGCAATGCTCCCAGCCGGATTCGTTCTTGAACAGATATGCTCTGTCCGTATTCCGGAAGGAATAGCCGCTGTCCTTCTGCGTATCGATGTTGAACCGGTCAACACCCAGCTTCTTGGCATGGCCCAGAGCCTGCTCGGAGCCACCGGCATCGAAAATGACGGCATCATAATGCTTGGCGATCTCATTGAACATCGGCCGCACGGACCGGACGGAGCCGATGGCCTCGGACTGGGTAGGATCCGTAAACAGTGCCAGATCCCGGATGATGGAGCCGTTGACCCACATCTCCATGAGAATATCGGCATTCATGGTGCCGTAGTGGGGCAGCGCACCCCGGATATTGCTGATGGACACGGCATAGATGCGGCCGGTGAAGGGTGCGTCCAGAGTCTTGCCGTTCAGGGGGTTGGTGTAGACAGGCGCGGGCTCCGTGGTAGGCTCCTCCGTAGTGGGAGCTTCCGTGGGGGCTTCGGTGGTGGCTGGGGCCGTCGTGGGGGCTTCGGTGGTGGCCGATGCACCTGCACCGGCGCAGCCGCACAGAAGCAGAGTCATGGCCAGCAGCAGGCAAATCATTTTTTTCATTGTTTCGTACCTCTTGTCAATGGAATTATAGGTGTATTCAAAACCGAACGGCTCAGCCTTCGCTGCTCTCCTGGAGAATACCGTCCATGGTCTTGCCAATGGAATAATAGAACACATTGTCCCGGGCGGGCTGCAGATCCAGCAGCTGCCCACGCTTGGAATAGACATTGTAGCAGCCGTAGAGAATGGGGATCACGCTGCCGTCCTCCGCCACCATCTGGCACAGGTTGTAGAAGGTGCCGGAATTGGACAGGGCCTCCTTGGTCATGCCCAGAAGGGTGTCGTTGTTCAGCACATTGTTGGTCAACGTGCCGTAGCCCTTGAAGAACTCGGAAAGATCGGAGTTGGGGGGCAGCTTGGTCTGGCCCAGGTAGAGGTCGTAGGTTCCCGCCCGCAGAATCTGCTGGTAGGTGATGCCTCCGCCGGAGCCGCCATATTCCAGCACACCGCAGGGAATGCCCAGCTCCGTCAGGTGGGCAGCAATGTCCCGGGCTGTCCGCAGCCGGGCGGAATCGTCCGCATTGACCAGCAGCCGCAGCTTTTTGACCTCCCGGGTCTTTTCATCCCGGGGAAACTGGAAATTGCCCAGTTGGTCCAAAAACTTCATGGGATCGTAGACGTAGTTGGAGGCCAGAGTGGGGTAGTAGTAAGGAGAGCCCGGAGAGGTGATCAGCGTCGTGGGCTGGGCCATGCCCCGGTAATTCTCCTCATTCAATGTCTCCCGGTCAATGGCATAGGTCAGGGCCTTGCGCAGAACATCGGAATCCTTGAACCAGTCGCTGTAGAGCAGGTTGCAGCTGAGATACAGCAGCACACCGTTCTCTACCTCCCACAGCTCGTAGTCGCAGCGGTACTCGCCGAAGGAATCCAGCATGGGATCCGCAATGGCCAAATTCAGCTCGCCAAACTCAAATTCATCCCGCAGCTGGGATTGGCTGGTGGCCTCCATCAGGGTAATGGTATTGGCCCGGACGGACAGCGTTGCGTCGCACCACCAGGATTCCACCTTCCGCATCTCGGCCCCCTCATCGTTCTGGTAGAAGGCATAGGGCCCGGTCCCCACGGGGTGCTCGGCCCCTACCTCACTGGCTTTCAGAATGGGGATATCCAGCAGCAGCGGCAAATTCTGATAGGAGGTGTCCAGGTAGAACATGACGCCCTGGCCGTCGTCGTGGAGCTTGATCTCGGCGATGTGGGTGAAGCGGCCCTTGTAGAAGTCGCTCTGCTGCGCCGCCTGATAGGAGGCCAGAACGTCGTTGGCCGTTACCCGGGTCCCGTCGGAGAACCGGGCGTTGTCATCCACATAAAACGTATAGATCGTGTTGTTGGAATTGACCCGATACCGGGAGCAGAGAATGGGTGTGGTCTCATTACTGCTGTTGTAGGCGAAGAGGCCCTGATACATCAGAGAGAACAGCACCCGGTTGGAAAAGTTCATGCCGATGATGGGATTCATGGACCGGTTGGGATAATAGGCCAGGATCATGGTCTGATCCGCCAGGGTATCCTCCTCCGTGGGGTCCGGGTCATCCTCCATAAGGATGGCATCCCCCGTGGGCACATAGGTGCTGTCCTTTTCCGAGGCACAGCCGGAAATGAGTGCCGTCAGCGTGGCAAACACCAGCAAAAGGGCAAGCAGTCGCTTCATTTCGTCCCTCCTTTGCACACGATCACAGCCCCCTGGCTGCCCCGGTGACCCTGGGTCACCCGGTGGGACCAGAATCGGTCACTTTCGCAGACCGTGCAGGCTGTGCTGACCTCCACCTGGCGGACACCTGCCTGCCGAAGCACCCAGGCATTGACGGCCTTCAAATCCACCAGGTATTTCTCTCCCTGGGTGCGGATGAAGGGCTCCATGGCCTCACCATAGGCTTCCCGCAGGGCCTGGGGAACATCGGCATGGGTTTCAAAATGGCAGAAGCCGATGTTGGGGCCTACGGCTGCCCGGATATCCTCCGGGCGGCTGCCGTAGTATTTCGCCATGGCCTCCACCATCCGTGCACCAATACCGGAAACCGTCCCCCGCCACCCGGCGTGGGCCGCACCCACGGCACCTGTCACCGGGTCATAGGCCAGAATGGGCGTGCAGTCCGCAGAAAACACCACCAGGGCCAGCCCTGGCACATCCGTCACCAGCGCATCGCAGTCCGGAAGCCTGGGGGCTAAGAGCCCCGCCCCCCGGTCCTTCTCCTCGGCACGGTAGACGATGTCCGAGTGGACCTGCCGGGCAAGCACCGCATTTTTAGGGTCAAAGCCCAGGGCATCGCCCAGGATTTCGTAGTTTTTCACCACATTTTCCGGGTCATCCCCCCGGGTGGGGGCCAGATTCAGGGAGCTGAGATAGTCCGTGCTGACCCCGCCGAAGCGGGTGGTGAAGGCATGGGGCACGGAAATCCCCTCCGCCGCCAGATATTCCAGGCTTCCCTTATGAATCGTTTGTATCATTCTGTTTCTCCTGAAGGTTTACTGCTGCATCTCCGCTTCCTTGTCCTTCTGCATGCAGCACTTTTTATACTTCTTGCCGCTGCCGCAGGGGCAGGGGTCGTTGGGGCCTACCTTCTTGGCGGCGGTGCGGACGGGGGCTTTTTTCACGACGCTGCCGTCGTTGGCGCCGGCAGCGCCGGTCTCCTTGGCCACCTTCTCCCGCTTGACCTCCTGCTGAGGCTGAATGCGCACCAGGAACATCCGGCGGACGGTCTCCTCCTTGATGGACTGGATCATGGACTCGAACATCTGGTAGCCCTCTTCCTTATAGGCAATGACAGGGTCATGCTGGCCATAGGCCCGCAGACCAATGCCTTGCTTCAGGTCGTCCATAGCGTCGATGTTGTCCATCCAGTATTCGTCCACCACCCGCAGCATGACCACCCGCTCCAGCTCCCGCATGAGCTTGTCGCCATAGGCGGCTTCCTTGGCCTGGTAGGTGTTCAGGGCGATGTCGTAAACAGTATCCGTGAGCTTCTGGGCATCCATGCCCTCCAGCTCAGCCTTGCGGCTCTGGAGCGTGCCCTTGACGAAGTAAATACCCTCCAGCTGAACGGACAGCTCCTTCAGAGCCTCCTCATTGGCAATGCCGCCGTGCTGGCTCAGGGCAGAGGAAACCGTGGTTTCCAGGACGGAGCGCAGCATGGTCAGGATATTCTCCCGCAGGTCCTCACCGTCCAGCACCTTCTGGCGCTGGGCATAGATGACCTCACGCTGGGTATTCATCACGTCGTCATATTCCAGGACGCTCTTTCTGGCCTTGAAGTTCCGGCTTTCCACGTTCTTCTGGGCATTCTCCACAGCACCGGAGAGGATCTTCGCATCAATGGGGGTGTCCTCGTCCAGGCCCAGAGAATCCATCATGCCCATGATCCGGTCAGAGGAGAACAGGCGCATCAGGTCATCCTGGAGGCTCAGGTAGAACCGGCTCTCGCCGGGGTCACCCTGACGGCCGGAACGGCCCCGCAGCTGATTGTCGATCCGGCGGGACTCATGACGCTCGGTGCCGATGATGAACAGGCCGCCGGAAGCACGGACCTTCTCGGCCTCTTCCTTAATATGGCCCTTGTATTGCTTCAGAAGGTCATTGTATTCCTGCCGAATGGCGAGAATTTCGGGGTCTGTGGTCTCGGCGAAGGAATCCGCCTCGGCAATGAGCTCCTCGGGCTTTCCCTGCTTGCGCAGGTCCGCCTTGGCCAGGAACTCCGCGTTGCCGCCCAGCATGATGTCCGTACCACGTCCGGCCATGTTGGTGGCAATGGTCACAGCCCCAAGCTTACCGGCCTGGGCCACGATCTGGGCCTCCTGCTCGTGATACTTGGCGTTCAGCACATTGTGGGGGATGCCCTCCCGTTTGAGCATCTTGCTGAGGATTTCGCTCTTTTCGATGGAGATGGTGCCCACCAGCACAGGCTGACCCTTGGCGTGGCATTCCTTCACCTGCTCCACAATGGCCCGGAACTTGCCGGCCTCGGTCTTGTAGACCACATCGGGATGGTCAATTCGAATAACAGGACGGTTGGTGGGAATCTCCACCACATCCAGATTATAAATGGCTTCAAATTCCTCCTGCTCCGTCAGGGCGGTGCCGGTCATGCCGGAGAGCTTGTCATAGAGCCGGAAGAAATTCTGGAAGGTGACGGTGGCCAGGGTCTTGCTCTCACTGGCCACGGTGACGCCTTCCTTGGCCTCGATTGCCTGGTGCAGGCCCTCGTTGTACCGGCGGCCGTACATCAGTCGGCCGGTGAATTCATCCACGATGATGATCTCGCCGTCCTTGACCACATAGTCGATGTCCTTCTTCATCAGGCCCCGGGCCTTCATGGCTTGGTTGATGTGGTGGGAAAGGGTGGTGTTCTCCGCGTCCGCCAGATTCTCCACGCCGAAGAACTTCTCCGCCTTGGCAATACCCTCGGCGGTCAGGGAGACGGTGCGGGACTTCTCGTCCACATAGTAGTCGCAGTCCAGGTCGTCCTTCTCCTCCTTGTCCTCGGTTTTGGCAAAGACCTGCTTGCGCAGGGTGGAGACGAACTTGTCCGCCATCTGGTAGAGCTGAGAGGAATCCTCGCCCTTGCCGGAGATGATCAGGGGGGTACGGGCTTCATCGATGAGGATGGAGTCCACCTCGTCCACAATGGCAAAGGCATGGCCCCGCTGGACCAGCTCCTGCTTGTAGATAGCCATATTGTCCCGGAGGTAGTCAAAGCCCAGCTCGTTGTTGGTGCAGTAGGTGATGTCTGCCGCGTAGGCCACCTTCCGCTCGGGAGGGGTCATGCCGGGGATCACCAGGCCCACGGTCAGGCCCATGTACTTATAGACCTTGCCCATCCACTCGCTCTGGTACTTGGCCAGGTAGTCATTAACGGTGACGATGTGCACGCCCCGGCCGGTCAGAGCATTCAGATAGGCCGGCAGAATGGCCACCAGAGTCTTGCCCTCACCGGTTTTCATCTCGGCAATGCGGCCCTGATGCAGAACAATGCCGCCGATGAGCTGCACAGGATAGGGCCGCAGGCCGATGACCCGGTCCGCAGCCTCCCGGATGGCTGCAAAGGCCTCGGGCAGCAATGCATCCAGGCTTTCGCCGTTTTGATAGCGCTGCTTGAATTCCTCGGTCTTGGCCTTCAGGGCCTCTTCGCTCATGGCTTTATATTCGGATTCCAGCGCCAGAATGGCATCCACCGTAGGCTGAATCTTCTTCAGCTCACGCTGGGAACGGGTTCCAAAGAGCTTGGTAATCAGTCCCATTGGACATCTCTCCTTTCAAATTCCGGGGATGATCCCCGAAGCTTCTTCCATTTTCTTATAATTCAATGCATTATAACATATGGCAATCAAAAAATATAGAGTTTTTTGTGAACAAACGCGGCAAATCTCAGCAAGAAGGCTTCCCCTCCGGGCGGTGCGTCGTGCAGCGAATCTAATTCAAAATAGCTGCCGGTGGCAGCTATACCATAAAAAGTGGAGCTGGCTCGCGTCAGCGAGACTGAGGAGGGGCGTTATGGGAGGTAAGAAAGGGCAACTCAAGTCACGCACTGCCCTCTCCCACAACACCCCTCATCCATAAATTATAGCATAGCTGCCACCGGCAGCTATAGGAGATTAGATTCGCTGCGGCGGTCCCCCTTCCCCGCAGGGAAAGATTAGGGTCAGATTTTTCCCTTTTTAAAGCCCCTTCCCGCAAAAAACGCCTGAATTTCGCGCTCCTCTGCCTTCACGCTGCCCTGCTGGAAATTGGGCTTGCCGCCGCCGCGGCCATTCAGGGCGGCGGTCAGTTCCCTGTTCAGCCCCCGCAGATCGCCGCCGGGCAGGGCCAGACAATAGTGGAAGCCGTTTTCATTCTTGGAAAATCCCGCCGCAATGCCGCCGGTTTTGGCGGAAGCCTGGTCTGTCAGATTCCGCAAGCCCTCGGGATTCAGGCCGTCCGCAAAGAAGAAGCAGTCCCCCATTCCTTCCAGGGCCGCCGCCTGATAGGCAAAGAGCTGCCGCTCCAGAGCCCCTGAGCGGTATTTCCAGCCATTCAGAGTGTCCAGCAGCTGCTCCGCCCCCTGAGCCGTCTGGGTCAGCTGGGCAGAGAGGAGCCGGGAAACCTGCCGGTTCTGGTCGAACACCGCATTCATCAGATCAAAGGCCGCCCGGCCTGCCGCCATTTCGATGCGGGTGCCGCCCCGGCAGGGAATGGCAGAGAGAAGCTTGATGAGCCCGATCTCGCCCGTCGCCGCCACATGGACGCCGCAGCAGGCGCAGACATCAAAGCCCGGCACCTCCACGATCCGCACCGGCCAGGGCAGGGCCCGCTTGGTCCGGTAGGGGACCTTCTCCAACGCCTCGGGACCGGGGGTCCAGATGTGCAGGGGGATGTTTTTCCAGATAGCCTCATTGGCCTCTCGCTCGATTTCCGGCAGCTTTTCCGCCGGGATCACGGCGTCAAAATCGATGACAATGCCGGTCTGATTCATGTGGAAGCCTGTATTGTGGCAGCCGTACAGCCTGTGGAGAATGCCGGAGACGATGTGCTCCCCCGTGTGCTGCTGCATCCGGACGAACCGTGCCTCATAATCGATCTGCCCATCCACGGTGCTGCTCACGGTCAAGGGGCCGTCGCACAGGTGGACGATTTTCTCCCCCTCCTCCCGGGTATCCAGCACCCGGACGCCGCCTAAGGTGCCCGTATCCGCCGCCTGACCGCCGCCCAGGGGATAGAAGGCGGTTCTGTCCAATGTAACGGCAAAGCCTCCCGCCGTCTCGCTGCATTCCAGCACCCGGGCCCGGAAAGTTGCGCAATGGCAATCGGCATAGTATATTTTTTCAGTTTCCATAACTATCTTCATTCCCTTTCATTTTCTTCCTTTTTCCCGGGAAGATTCTGAAAATTTCTTGATTTTCCATTATATCACATTTCCATTTTCTTTGCAATGCGGCAAATGCGGGATTTGCGTAAATGGAATTTTACAAAAATAAAGCTGGTTTTTCTGCCAAAAACGCGCTACAATGGGAAAAGAAAAACGAATGAGGTGATACAATGCCCTCTGCCTATGCCCATCTTCGCTTCGGCTGGGAGGTCCTGTCCGCCATCCCTACGCCCTACCGGGCCGCAGCCAAAAATCTGACCCAGCTCTATAATGTCGGCACTCAGGGGCCGGACCCCCTGTTCTACTACAATCCCCTGGTAGAAAATGCCGTGGACAAGCAGGGCCAGCGCTGCCACGCCATGACCGGAAAAGCCTTTTTCGAGGCAGCCCTGGTGCGCTACCGCGGCGCCCCCTCGGAAGGGGCCGCCGCCTATCTCTTCGGCGTTTTGGCCCACTACTGCCTGGACTCCCATTGCCATCCCCTGATCAATGCCGCCACGGAGGAGGCTGACCTGGATCACATGGAGCTGGAGACGGAATTTGACCGATTCCTGCTGCAAAAGGACGGGAAGCTGCCGCCCCACCTGCAGGACTACTACAAATCTCTGCGCATGACCCGGGGCGAGCGGGCCACGGCTGCGGCGCTGTATGAGGATCTCTCCCCCCGGGCCTTCGGCTGGTGCGTCCGGAATCTGGCCAATGTGCACCATGTGGCCACATCCCGGAACCGGCGGTTTGCCAAGCGGCTTCTGGGACTGGGCGGCAGACGGGGGCGGGCCTTTCTCATGACCGTTGGCCCCAATCCCATGTATGCCCACCTGGACGAGCCCATTTTTGAAGCCTACTCCGCAGCTCTGGCGGATTTTCCCGCCCTGGCAGCCCAGCTGGCCGATGCTCTGAAAGACGGGGTCCCTCTGGGTCCGGAATTTGACCCCACCTTCGGATAAGAAAGGAAGTCACTATGGAGAAAAAATTTAAGCTCACGACCCTGGAACGAAACTGGATTCTCTACGATGTGGGCAACTCCGCCTTCATCCTGCTGGTATCCACCCTGATTCCCATTTACTTTAATTCCCTGGCAGGCGCAGGCGGACTGAACGAAAGCCAGTATCTGGCCTTCTGGGGCTATGCAGGCTCCGTATCTACACTGATGGTGGCCTTCATCGCCCCCATCTGCGGCACACTGGCAGACCAGAAGGGCTTTAAAAAGAAGCTGTTCGTAGCCATGATGCTGCTGGGCGTCATCGGCTGCGCCGCCCTGGGCGCTGCCTGGAGCTGGCTGTCCTTTCTGGTGATCTATGTTCTGGCCAAGGTGGGCTATTCCTCCAGCCTGGTGTTCTACGACGCCATGCTGCCGGAGGTCACCACCGATGCACGCATGGACAATGTCTCCTCCCAGGGCTACGCCTATGGCTACATCGGTTCCGTCATTCCCTTCATTCTCTGCCTGGTGCTGGTGCTGCTGGGGGACAAAATTGGCCTGTCCGCCGGCACGGCTATGACCGTCTCCTTCCTGCTGGTTGCCGTCTGGTGGCTGGGCTGCACATTGCCGCTGCTGAAGAGCTACCGTCAAAAGGCCTATGTGGAGCGGGCGCAGCATCCCATCAAGGATACCTTCCGGCAGCTGGGCCGCACCTTCCGGGATGCCAGCAAGGAAAAGCACATTCTCATCTACCTCATCGCCTTTTTCTTCTTCATTGACGGCGTTTACACCATCATCGACATGGCAACCGCCTATGGCACGGCCCTGGGCCTGGACAGCACAGGGCTGCTGCTGGCTCTGCTCGTCACCCAGTTTGTGGCCTTTCCCTTCGCCATTCTCTTCGGCCGTCTCTCCGCTGCGAAGGACACCGGCAAGCTGATCAAGCTGTGCATCCTGGCCTATACGGGCATTACCCTCTTTGCGGTCTTCCTGAAAAGTCAGTGGCAGTTCTGGGTTCTGGCCGTCCTTGTGGGCATGTTCCAGGGCGGCATTCAGGCCCTGAGCCGGTCTTATCTCGGCAAGATCATCCCGCCGGAGCGCAGCGGCGAATACTTCGGCCTGATGGACATCTGCGGCAAGGGCGCGGCCTTCCTGGGCACCACCCTGATTGCCGTCATCAGCCAGCTCACCGCCGGGACCACCGTCCATATTTTCGGCCAGGAGCTGCAAAACGAGAGCATCGCCGTGGGCACTCTGGTGATCCTATTTGCCATCGGCTATGTGCTGTTCTGCAAAGCGGACAAGCTGAATAAGGCAAGAGGTTAAGCTTGCCTCCTCTCCCCGGAAGCGCTGCTTCCGGGGAATTTTCTGTTTTCATTGACACGGTCAAATGGGCTGTGGTATAATTTGTTATGTAAAGACATACCGAGGCTCCCGTTTTCAGCGGGGAGAAAGAGGGACTTGCCTGTGGAAGACAGTCAGAAAATGCGCATTTTGTTTTTGGCCAACGTGCCGTCGCCCTATCGGGTGGCCTTTTTTAATACACTGAGCCGGAGCTGCCGCCTTACCGTGCTCTACCAGCTCCATGCCTCTGCGGAACGGGACGAAAAATGGACCGCCGCCCAGGAGGGGGATTACGAAACCGTATTCTTAAAGGGCAAGGCCACGGATGTGGACAAGGCCCTGTGCCCCGGTATTATCTCCTGGCTGGAAAAGGGCTGGGATGCCATCGTCATCTGCGGCAATTCCTCGCCTACGGAGCTTCTGGCCATTTCCTGGTGTAAGCTGCGCCGGATTCCCTACTGCCTGGAGGGGGACGGCGCTTTCGCCAAAAGCGGAGATGGGCTGAAAGAGCGCATCAAGGCCCAGAGTATCCGGGGCGCGACGCTGTACCTCTCCACCTGCCAGGAGCTGGACAAATACTACCTGCACTACGGCGCAAAGGCCGATGCCCTGCGGCGCTACCATTTCTCCTCTCTGACGGAGCGTGATATTCTCGCCGCCCCTGTCAGCCTGGAGCGCAAGCAGGCTCTGCGGAAGGCCTTGGGCGTTCCGGAAGAGAAGATGCTGCTCTCCGTGGGACAGTTCATCCCCCGGAAGGGCTTTGATGTTCTTTTACAGGCAGTCAACGCCCTGGATAAGCACATCGGCGTTTATATCGTGGGCGGCAAGCCTACGGAGGAATACCTGACCTATGCCCGGGAAAATGACCTGACCAACGTGCATTTCGTGGGCTTCAAGACCAAGCAGGAGCTGGAGAACTATTACCTGGCGGCGGACCTGTTCGTGCTGCCCACCCGGGAGGATATCTGGGGCCTGGTGGTGGGCGAAGCCATGTCCTGCGGCCTGGGGGTCATCACCACCACCATGTGCAATGCCGGTCTGACATTGATTGAAAACGGAAAGAACGGCTTCCTGGTGCCGCCGGAGGATGTCCGGGCCCTGCGGATGGCCATTACGGACGCCATTGTCCACAGCGCCGCCTTTGGGGCCGCCGCTCTGGAAACCATAAGGCCCTACACCGTGGAAACCATGGCCGCCGATCACATGCGGATCCTGGCAGAGCTTCAAAAGGAGAAATAGCCGTGGACAAGCAAAAGGTAACAGCCCTGACGCAGAAGCATCGGAGCCTTTTCCGGTTTCTGTTCCGGCTGCATAACCGATTTCCCTTCGTCAACCGCCGGAAAGGGCGGATCCGGACCCAAGCAGGACTTTCCTATCTCAAGGGCTGCCGCATTACCGGCGGCGCAGGGAACACCCTGATCATCGGGGACTATGCACGGCTGAAAAACTGCGTGTTTCACATTGAGGGTACGGGCAATACGGTGCAGATCGGGCCCTGGTGCCACTGCGAAAATGCGGAGTTCTGCATTGAAGACAACGGCTGTACCATCACCTTGGGGCGGCACACCTACCTGTGCGGGAATGTCCAGCTGGCTGCCATGGAGGGCACCGATATTACCGTCGGCGAGGATTGCCTGTTCTCCAGTGCCGTCCGGCTCCGGACCGGAGACTCCCACAGTCTGCTGAAAAAGAGCACGGGAGAACGGATCAATCCCTCGGCATCCATTGTCATCGGGAACCACGTCTGGGTGGGTACCGATGTGACCATTCTGAAGGGCGTCCGGGTTGCCGACGGCTGCGTGGTGGGCGCCGGTTCCCTGCTGACCAAGGCCTATTCCCAGCCGAACTGCGTTCTGGCAGGTGTTCCCGCCCGGGAGGTCAAGCAGGACGTGGACTGGACGATCCAGCGAATTTAAAGCCCCTCTGCGCAAGTTGGCCGCGGCCGGACGACCGGTCCGGCCGGTTATGGCAGAAGGTTTCACGGCCGTATAACAGGAGGCACAATGAACACACTTTATCTGGACTTAGGAATGGGCGCTGCCGGGGATATGCTCACCGCCGCCCTTTATGAGCTGATGCCGGACCGGGCCCGGGCTTTGGAGCAGCTGAACGGCCTGGGGCTGCCGGGGGTGGTTTTCCAGCCGGAGGACAGCGCCAAGTGCGGCATCCGCGGCACCCATATGCGGGTGCTGATTCATGGCGAGGAAGAGGGCGACGCGCATCACCATGAACATCGCGACCACCACGGGCACCACCACAGCTCTATGGCGGACATTCAAGCCCTGGTTGATGGATTGCACGTCTCCCAGAGCGTGAAAGGAAACGTCATGGCCGTCTACGAAAAAATCGCCCAGGCGGAAGGCCATGTCCACGGCGTTCCCGTGACGGAAATCCATTTCCATGAGGTCGGCACTATGGACGCTTTGGCAGATATTACCGCCGTGTGCTTTCTTCTGGAGCAGCTGGGAGCGGAGAAAATCATTGCCTCCCCCGTACAGGTTGGCTTTGGAAAGACCCGCTGCGCCCATGGGCTGCTGCCCGTGCCCGCCCCGGCCACGGCAGAGCTGCTGCTGGGGGTGCCCATCCGGGCCGGGAACATCGAAGGGGAGCTGTGTACCCCCACCGGTGCGGCCCTGATTCGTCAATTCGTCTCCGACTTTGGCCCCATGCCGCTCATGACCGTGGAGCGCATGGGCTACGGCCTGGGCCAGAAGGATTTCCCCGCAGCCAACTGCCTGCGCGCCATGCTTGGGCAGGGCTGAACTGCCGACACGGAATATTCATGGTTTATCCCCAAATTGTTTCGTTTTCCGTTAAATTCCTTTCACAGTCGGAAGATATGATAAGGGCACGAAAGCGGAACACAAGAAACAAGCTTCCCTTTCGTTTTACGGATAGACCTCTCTCTTCTCTCTTCTCTTTCTATTTCCAACAGCAAAGTCCCCGGGATCGTGAAAATCCCGGGGACTTTGCTGTTATGCGCCAAAAACGGCGGTGAACAGGCAGCACAGGATCACACCCAGCGCCGTTGGCAGCAGGGCGGCCAGTGCCGTCCATTTGCGGCTGCCGGTCTCCCGGCGGATGGTCAGCAGGGTGGTGGAGCAGGGCCAGTGGAGCAGGGTAAACAGCAGCATACTCACCGCCCTTTGCCAGGTCCAGCCGTTGGATTGCAAAATGGTCAGCAGACTTCCGCTGTCCACTGCGGTGAGACTTTCCTGGGCCCGATAGCCCATAATGGCAATGGGTAGCACAATCTCATTGGCGGGGAAGCCCAGAATGAATGCCAGCAGCACCGTTCCATCCAGCCCCATGGCACGGCCCAGGGGCTCCAGCAGGGCGGCAGCGGCGCTCAGGACCGTCCCATTCCTCATTTGAATATTCGCCAGCAGCCACAGCGCAATCCCAGCCGGACAGGCTACAGCCAGGGCCCTGCCCAAAACGAACAAGGTTCGGTCCAGCACCGAACGGATGATAACGGCCCCAACCTGGGGCTTCCGGTAAGGGGGCAGCTCCAGGGCAAAGGCCGAGGGCTCGCCCCGCAGCACTGTGTGACTCAGCCCCCAGGTAGCTGCCAGAGTCACCGCCACGGCAAAGACGATCACCAGGGTCAGCAGCCCCGCCTGCTGCCATGCCTGCCCGCCGAAAAAAACGGCCAGCAGGGTGATCATCAGGGGGAAACGGCCGTTACAGGGCACCATACTGTTGGTGAGAATGGCCAGCAGCCGCTCCCGGGGCGAGTCGATGATCCGGCAGCCTACCACTCCGGCGGCATTGCAGCCCAGTCCCATGCACATGGTCAGAGCCTGCTTTCCGCAGCCCCGGCAGCAGCAGAAGGGGCGGTCCAGCAGGAAGGCCGCCCGGGGCAGATACCCCACATCTTCCAGAAGCGTAAACAGCGGAAAGAAAATGGCCATGGGCGGCAGCATAACGGCACAGACCCAAGCCGTCGTCCGCCAGGCCCCCAGCACCAGCGCTCCCGTTAGCCACGCCGGAGCACCCCAGCCGGTCAGAAGCTGCATTAGGAGGCCCTCCCCTCGGTTCAAAAGCCCCTGCAAGCCATCTGATATGGAATTCGCCCCTACCAATGTCAGCCACAGGACAAGAGCTAACAGCGCCAGCATGGCCGGATAGCCCAGGGATCGGGACAGCAGGATCCGGTCGATCCTCCGGTCCAGCTGGGAATAAGGTGTCTTCTCCCGATGCACGACGCCCCGAGCAATTTCCTCCGCCAGGTGGACCGGGGCTGCTGCCAGGGCGTCCGTCAGCGCCCCATCCGTCATGGTCAGACTGCTCCTGGCACTTTCTGCTGCCTGCCGGGCTTCCGGAGGAATGCCAAGATCCTCCAAAAGCGTGGGGTCTCCCTCCAGGGCTTTCAGGGCCAGAAAACGTTTCGGCAGCGTGCCGTCCGGCAGGCACTGCTGAATGTTCTCCACAGCCCCCTCGATTTCCGGGGGATAGGGTACGAAAACAGGCACGCTTTCCGGCAGGTTTCCGGACAGCACCGCTTCCAGGCGGCGCAGGCTGCCCTTTTTCCGGGCAGTGACCCCAACCACCGGAATCCCCAGCCGCCGGGACAGGAGGCTCAGGTCCAGGGAAAGGCCCTTGCGCTTCGCCTCGTCCATCAGGTTGACGCAGACCACCACCCGGGACGTGATCTCCAGGATCTGCAGTACCAGCACCAGATTCCGCTCCAGGGTAGTGGCATCGCAGACTACGACGACCCGTTCCGGCCCGGCGGTACACAGGAAATTCCGGGCCACCTGCTCTTCCGGGGAGTGGGACAGCAGGGAATAGGTCCCCGGCAGGTCCACCAGCACCCGCCCATGCCAGCTTCCGCTGGCCAGGGCCACGGTCTTTCCCGGCCAGTTACCGGTGTGCTGCCGCATACCGGTAAGCGCATTGAACAGGGTGCTTTTGCCCACATTGGGATTCCCGGCCAGGGCGATGCAGCCCTTTTCTATGGACTTAGGGCCATCCAGAGCTCCATGGCCAACGGAAGCGCGGCTCAGTCCCATGCTTCGCCCTCCACCAGCACCCCAGCGCTGTCCCTGTCCCGCAGAGCGATCACCGCTCCCCGGATCTCATAGGCCGACGGATCTCCCAGAGGGCTCCTGCCCAGGCATCGCACCCGGGTACCTGCCACCAGCCCCAATTCCAGGAGCCTTCGGCGCATAGCCCCCTCCGTTTCCAGCCCCGCCACACGCCCCACACCGCCCGGGGCAAGCTCATTCAATCGCAGCATACTTACAACACCTCGCCAAGGTTTCCGAAGAGCATTCTTCCGGCCAGTCTATGCAGCTTTCAGCGTGAGCGTGCGGGACATGTTTCCCATACGGGATCGGAGGCCGGCCAATGTCTTTTATCAGGAACTGAAAACACTGTCGGAGTTGTCTCAAAAAAGGCGAGCTTTACCTGGAACGAGACCAAGCACACCTACCGCTGGGAAACCGAGGACGGAAAGGACTTCCTCAGCATCTCCTTTGAACTGGAGGACGGCCAGGAGTGGTATTGGTCCTGCAGTATGAGCGAGAATGTTATAAACGGGCTCTGGTAGCCCGAGACAGGCACCGTTGGCGGCCACAGGCGTAAGGAAACATAGTTATGTAATGGATAGCAGGGGGGCGGTCCAAGATATCCACGCTTCTCCTCTGACGCCGCCGGGTTGTGAAACGCCCAAACGCGCTCTTGCCGGTGCGTATTTCCTGTGGTATAATGGGAAAAACGAAAAAGGAGGCAGGCAATATGGAGCGTGTGCTGTATTCCTGTATCGGCACGACAGACCCCGTTCGGGGCATGCGGGATGGGGGACTTCTGCACATTCTGCGGTTTTATCGGCCGGAGACCGTGTATCTGTTTCTCTCCGGAGAGATGGTCCGGCTGGACCGGCAGGATGGGCGGATTGGGAAAACCTTCGATTTTCTCCGGGAAACCTGGGGCGGCTATGCCCCCCGGGTGGTCCGGTATGAGACGGAGCTGGAGGACCCCTCCGATATGGATGCCCTGGCAGGACCCATGAGTACGCTTTTGCAGAGAATTCTTTCCGACTTTCCAAAGGCAGAAATTCTCATCAATCTCAGCTCCGGCACTCCGCAGATGCAGATCCTCCTGGTCCAGATGGCCCTGGATACCCGGTTCCGCGCCCGGGGCATCCAGATCAAGAATCCCGAGGGGAAATCGGGGACGGCGGAGCGGACCAACAGCAAGCGCTACCCCGTAGAGGAAGCCCTTGGGCTGAACGAGGACGAGGAGCCCGGAGCCGTGAACCGATGCTGTGAGCCCAAAATGCTGGCCGTGCGCCGGGAGACAACCCGGCATCAGCTCTCGGGGCTGATCGCGCAGCGGAACTACGGCGCCATTGCGGAAATGGGCTCCCAGCTGCCCGCACCCATTCCCCAGCTGGCGCGGCACCTGAACTACCGCAGCCATTTTCTCCTGAGGGAAGCGCGGGAGGCCGCAAAGGGGCTGACGGGCTATAAGCTGCTGGCAGATAAGGGCAGCCTGCCCTACCCCATTTACGAGATGGTGGAATACTTTGGGGTTCTGAAGCACCTGGTCTATCTCAAGCGGTATTCCGACTTCGTGCTCCGCCTGAATCCCTTCCTCATCCGGCTGCAGCTGGAAATGCTGAAAAACCGTCTGCGCCTGCGTGGGCTGACCCCGGAGGACCTGCTGATCACCGCCGCCGGACATACCAGAATCAGCCCGGAACGCGTCGCCCAGGCCCTCCCCGAGCTGCTTTCCGCTCTGGAAGCCCGCTTCGGCGGGGAGCTGCAGGAGCGGGATGTGAGCATCCCCGCCCTGAATGTAATGCTGTGCTGCCTGGGTGCTGAGGAGCGCGAGCTTCTGCTCCTGGAGGACTGCGAACGGCTGAACGGGCAGCTGCGGAACATGGTCGCCCACGACCTTTTCTCCGTCACGGATGAAAAAATCCTGACAATCTGCGGCAGGGATACCCAGAGCATTGTCCGGGAGCTGGAAAAGCTCCTGCTGGAGGAGCTGAGCGCCTATGACCCCTCCGAGCTTCGGCAGCGCCTGAGCATCTACGAGCGCTGCGACAAACGCATCCGGGAATGCCTGTGAGCGCGAACCGGCAAAAGGGACCTGCCAATTCCTTCTGGTTTTGGCGGATTTGCGCTATATTTTCAGGAAAATTGTCAAAAAACAATTGCATAGTGGCAGGGGATATGGTATATTCTTTGTGAGGTTCCTACAACTTCTCCCTCCGGCACCCCCGCAGTCTCTGTGCAGGTTTGCCGATGCAGCTTATCCCCGCGAGGGGACGGAAACAACCTTTTTCATTTGATTTTCCTCCTAGAATTTTAAGATGCAGCTTATCCCCGCAAGGGGACGGAAACACAATGTTTTCTTTGATCAGACCATTCATAAAATGATGCAGCTTATCCCCGCGAGGGGACGGAAACTTTTATAGGTACTCCTTGAACGGTACAATTTCAGGGTAGATGCAGCTTATCCCCGCGAGGGGACGGAAACCCGGACGATTCGAACGCTGGCAGAGCTTCCGGATGATGCAGCTTATCCCCGCGAGGGGACGGAAACACGGCCTAATGTCCTATTTTGTATCGCCGCGACGAGATGCAGCTTATCCCCGCGAGGGGACGGAAAACAGGAAACAGAGAAAGGGCGTGGTGCGATTGCACGAGCAGACGCTGGCGGCAACCCTGGGTGGGCTGCTGCAAAATACCGGTGGGCTTCTCACCTCCGGCGGGACGCAGAACACAGGCGCGGAATTTTTGCGGGGACTTTGGCCGGACTGCCCACAGCTTCGGGACTGCCTGGGCGGTACCGATGCCGCCGCACTGCAGGGCCTTCCCGGGAACAGCCCGGCGTACCCGGTGTACGCGGCCGGCCGCCTGACCTCTGACCCAGACGGCGGGAAAGCGTCCTTTGACCGCGCCCCGCTCTTCCGACCGATTTTTACCCACATGAACGGAGAGCACCCGGGCTTTGTTATTCCCCCGGCCCTGCAGGACGGCGCGCCTTTCCGCCCCGTGCCGGAGCAGAGCGCCCGGAGCGGCGGATATGATGCCATTGCGGAACGGCTCCGCGCCGGGCTTTCCCAGCCGGGCAGAGGGGTGCCCGCTGTCAACCGCCTGCTGTGCCTGCTGGAGACATGCCTGAGCCGCGTTCCCAGCACCACCTCGGATATCTCCCTGTACGACAGCGCCAAGGTCACCGCCGCCGTCGCCGCCTGCATCAGCGAGTACCTTCTGGCCCAGGGGGAGACGGACTGGAAAGGCCGCCTGCTCACCCGGGAGTCCGCCTTCCGGCAGGAGCAGGTCTTTCTGCTGTACTCCGCGGACTTCTCCGGCATACAGAAATTTATTTTCACCGTATCCACGGACGGGGCGCTGGCCTCTCTGCGCAGCCGCTCCTTCTTCCTATCCCTGCTTATGGAGCACTATATTGACGAGCTGCTGACCGCCTGCTCCCTGAGCCGGGCCAACCTGCTCTACAGCGGCGGCGGGCACTGCTACCTGCTGCTGCCCAACACGGAAAAATGCCAGCAGGCCTTGCAGCAGTGGAACCAGCGGATGAACCAGTTCCTTCTGGAGCAATTCGGTGCCGAGCTGTTCATCGCCCATGGCTGGACCCCCTGCAGCGGCAGCGACCTGACCAATACGCCCGCGGAGGCTGAACCCTATACGGCCATGTTCCGCCGGGTCAGCCGCAGCATCGCCCGGCACAAGCTGTGCCGCTATACCCCGGAGCAGCTTCGAAGCCTGAACCGGACCGAAGCAAGCGAGACCGGGCGGGAATGCCGGGTCTGCGGCCGGTCCGATGCCCTCACCCCCGAGGGCCGGTGCCGGTGGTGCCAGCGGTTTGTGAACCTGTCGCAAAAGATTCTCCTCCGGGATGTCTATCTTGTCAGCAGCGAAGATACCGGCAGCGACTTTTCTCTGCCTGGGTTTGCGGGCGACACCTATTTCACCATGACGGATTCCTCTGCCGCCCAAAGCCGCGTGGAAAAAGGCGAGGCGGTTATCCGGGTTTATACCAAAAACAGAGCCGATCCGGAGCTTCCCAACGGGATCCGGCTGTATGTGGGCGACTATGCCGCCTCCTCCAGCATGGAGCAGCTGTGCGCGGATTCCAAGGGCATCGCCCGGCTTGCCGTGTGCCGGATGGACGTGGACAACCTGGGGCAGGCCTTTGTCTCCGGCTTCCGGAGCCGGACAGAGCAGCTCCCCGCCAAACGGGACCGCTATCTGACCCTGGCCCGCACGGCGGCCTTCTCCCGGCAGATGTCCCTTTTCTTCCAGTGTCATATCAATGGGACCCTCCGCCGCCCCCGGCCGGACGGCACCGGACTAGCCGTGACGGTGGTCTACTCCGGCGGCGACGATGTCTTCCTTGTAGGCGCCTGGGACAGCGTTCTGGAGGCGGCCCAGCGGATCCGGCAGGAATTCCGCGCTTTCAGCTGCGGGAGCCTGACCATCAGCGCCGGAATTTCCCTGCACAAGCCCCATTTCCCCATCCGCCAGGCGGCGGACCGCAGCGCCGAGCTGGAGGACCTGGCAAAGACACTCCCCGGCAAGGATGCCGTCGCCCTGTTCTCCGAAGACGCGGACTGCGCCTATCACTGGCAGGAATTCGAAGAGAGGGTTCTGGCGGAAAAGAAAGCCCTGCTGGATGATTTCTTCCGCGAGGAAAATCAGGAGCGGGGCAACGCCTTTTTGTACCGCCTGCTGGACTTTCTGCGAAACGCCCGGCAGGAAAAGCTAAACCTGGCGCGGCTTGCCTACCTTCTTTCCAGAATGGAGCCCCGGGAGCGGGACCGGCAGGCGCAATATCGAACCTTCTCCGAAAAATTTTACGGCTGGAGCCTGTCCGAGGCGGACCGGCGTCAGCTGATTACGGCAATTTACCTTCACGTTTACGCGGAAAGAAAGCAGGTGCAATAGATGGCTTTTCAAAATAACGGGTATTCTCCCCGCTCCAATTCCGGCAGCCGCGGCAGCTATGCGCCCCAGGAGCCGCCGGCCAAAGCGTTCCCTAAGGACTATGTGGATTTTGCGGAGCGCTACATGAAGGAGCACTACCGCCAGATCACCACCAGCAAGCTTCGCAATCTTCTAAGCCTGATGATGGACGTTTACAACACGGAAATTCTCCGGGACGGAGACACGCTTCTGGCCGACAGCGTTCGGAAGCTCCAGATGGCAAGGATCCGCATGGCCTATGAATGCGGCCGGGACCGCAGCACCAAGGAATTCGTGCAGGGGGCGTATCTTCTGCCCTGGCTGAAGGACATCGGCACATCCCGGGAACGGGCCATTGCGTATATCGGCTACATGGAGGCTCTGGTGGCCTATCACCGCTTCTTCGGCGGAAGGGAGAACTGAATATGTATACAAAAATCATCCTTCAATTTGATTTGGAAGTGGTTACCGGCCTGCACATCGGTGGAACCGATACCTTCTCCGCCATCGGCGCGGTGGACAGCCCCGTCATTCGCAACGCCGTCACCGGCCAGCCCATCGTCCCCGGCAGCAGCCTGAAAGGGAAGCTGCGCACCCTGCTGGCCCGCAGCTTTGCCCAGGATATCCGGAAGATGCCGGACTTTCGGGAGGACGACCCGGTCGTCCTGCGGATGTTCGGCAGCACCTCCGCCCGCTCCCGGCTGCAATTTTCGGATGCCTTTGTCCGCAACGCCGAGGCCCTGAAGGCCGTAGGTCTGACGGAGGTCAAATCCGAAAATGTCATCAAGCGCCTGACCTCCGAGGCCATGCCCCGCCAGATCGAGCGGGTGAATCCGGGGGTCATCTTCGCCGAAACCGTTGTTTACGATGTATTCTCGGAAAGCGAGACGGAGGAGGACCTGCGCCTGCTGGCCAAGGCCATGAAGCTGTTGCAAATGGACTATCTGGGCGGCCACGGCTCCCGTGGCAGCGGCCGGGTCAGCCTGAAGAATTTTAAGGTTTGGGATTTCGGGGGAGCGGATTGCGCCAAGCTCCAGGCACTGTTTGATGAGGTTGCCGGATATGAATTATTTTCTGTATCAGCTGCAATTTAACACCGCTGTCCATTTTGGCGCGTCGGACTCCGCCCTTTCCCTGCACCATTCTCAGATGCATTTCCGGGCGGATACCCTTTTTTCCGCCCTTTGCCACACGGTCCTGCAATTAGACGGCGAGGCGGGTCTGAACCGGCTTGTACAGCTGGCTTCCGGTGGTGCCCTGCTTTTATCCGACAGTATGCCCTGGGAAGAAGACCGCTTTTACCTGCCCAAACCTATCTACGCGCCCCAGGCCGTCGCCGAAATCCCGGGCGAGAAGCGAAAGGCCCTGAAAAAGCTGGTATGGATTCCAGTGGAAGCTTTTCCGGACTTCTGCGCCGCGCTGCGAACCGGCGCGTTTGTGGATATCCCCGCGACGGCGTTCGGCACGGAGGTAGACGCAGTAAAAGCAGCCGTCCCGGAAACGGAGGACACCCTGCCCTATCCCGTCGGACTGTATCGGTTCTTTGACGGCCGCGGGCTGTATTTCCTTCTGGGCTGCGAAGATCAGGCAGACGGCGAATGGCTTGCCTCTCGGATCCGGGCCCTGGGCCTCGGCGGGATCGGCGGAAAGACAAGCGCCGGTTTCGGAAAATTTGAAGTCAAAAAAGCGACCTTTCTCAACAAATCCGGGGACGCGCAGGCCCAATGGCTGTACCGCGCGCTGACCACTCCGGCCCCCAGGTCCATGCTTCTCACCTCCAGTCTACCCAGGGATGACGAGCTGGACGCGGCCATGCAGGATGCCTGCTATCAGCTTGTTCGCAGAGCGGGCATTGTGGCCTCCAACGCCTTGCCTGAGGGAACACGAAAAAAACAGACCCAATACTTTTTCAGTGCCGGGTCTGTATTGGCATCCCGCTTTACAGGGGATGTATACCAGGTTGGCCCACGCAATACACATCCGGTTTACAGATACGCCAAGCCGATCTTTCTGGGGGTAGCTTTATGACGGAGCAAAATCATCTTCAGGTTTTTTCTTTGACGCTGCAAACCAGAAGTCCCGTCTTCATCGGGAACGGCCACAGCGTGACGAAGAAGGAATACCTCTTCAATTCCAGAAGCAACCTGGTTTCGTTCCCGGATGAGGAAAAGCTGTTTTATTTTCTGGTAAGTCGGAATCTGGTTGATGCCTACGAGGCGTTCATGGTGCGCGATACCGACCGGGATTTGTTTTCCTTTTTAAAGCGCAACGCTGTGGCTCCTTCGGAAATCGAAGCCTTTACCCGATACAAGGTAGATGCCGCTAACGCGCTGGACGACGACCACACCCTGAAAGAGATTCAGCGCTTCATCCGGAACGCGGCAGGACAGGTTTATGTCCCCGGCAGCAGCATCAAGGGTGCCCTGCGGACCGCTCTGCTGAAGGCAATGCTTCTGGAACGCCCGCCCCGCAATCCGAGCCGGGATGCGGTTTATGACAAGAAGCAGAACATAGAAGCGGCCTATTTCCACACCCTTTCTCTGAAACCGGACCAAAACAATCCGCTGAACAGTATTCTGCAAGGCATCCGGATCTCCGACAGTCTGCCCATCCCGGACCGGGCCCTCTGTGTCACCCGCAAATTTGACGATTTTCCGGATGGCACCTACAATTCCATCAATGTCTGCCGGGAGTGCATCCGCCCGGGAACAACCATCCACAGCACGATCACTCTGGACCAGTCCATTCTGTTGGGAAAGCTGACGGCAGATACCATCCGCCAGGCCATTGCCGCTGCGTCCCGGTACTATCAGGAAACCGTCCTGCCCCACTATCTCCGGGCGGAGAATGATATGAATTCCGCCACCATCTTGCTGGGCGGCGGCGTAGGGTTTCAGTCCAAGACGGTGACGGATCCGTATTTTGGGAAGGACGCCCTTTCGGTCACTTCGGATATTTTGAAACGTTCCTTCCCAAAGCATCACCACGAACGGGATGCAGATGAAAAAATATCCCCCCGAGCGCTCAAGCAGACCAGCTTTCAGAACGCGACCTATCCCTATGGCGTATGCGAGGTAACCATCCGATGATCACACAGTGGAAGCTATCCATTCGTTCTGACCCGGCCCACCCGCTGTACGCGGATTCCGCATACCGGCTCTATGCCTTCCTGCTGGAACAGCTGTCGGCGGAGGAGGCCGAACTGCTCCACCAGGCCCACGGAGAAGCGCTCAGCCAATTTCTGTACGATCAGCGAGAGTGTGGCACATACCTGTGGACGCTGAATCTTTTCGCCCGGGAGGTTGCGGAAATTCTCTCGCCGGTGCTCACAGCTCTGACGGAGGTCAAAGTCGAGAATACCGCCCTGCCGGTTACTGCCAGAACCTGTCGGGAAATCACGGCAGAGCAGCTGATCCTGTCCGGCCGGGGACAGCTCCAAAGGGCCTGTACCTGGGAGCTGCGCTCCCCCGCCGCCTTTAAGCAGGGCGGCCGCTATGCTATTTTCCCCCAGGAAAGGCTGCTGCTGCAAAGCCTGGTGAATCGCTGGAACGTTGTATTTCCGGAATATCCGCTGGAGGATGAAGACGCTTTTCAGGCAATGCTTTCCGGGCTTCATATCGTGGATTACCGCCTCCGGACAACCCGTTTTCCCCTGAAAGGGGTAAAAATTCCATCTTTTATCGGCAGCATTACCATAGAAGCCAAGCTTCCGGTACCGCTTCTGGAGCTCTGGCTGACTCTGACCCGGTTTGCGGACTTTTCCGGAATCGGCATCAAGACCAGTCTCGGTATGGGTGGCGTCTGCCTGCGTTGCGCTTTTTCGGCGCAAAGCCCTGCCGGGTCACAGTAATATTTGTGAAGATCCGAACCGACGTCCGGTTAGGAGAAAACGCATATGAAAATTCGTTCAGACTTCGTTACCAATTCCAGCAGCAGTTATACAACGGTTCAGGTTCAAAACAAAGTCCTCTGTGAATTGCTGCGATCCTACAAAAATCAGATGCAATTGGAGACAGTATCCCCAAATGTTATTGCGCGCATCCCTTTCCGGCGGGAGGAGGACGTGGGCTATTCTACCGATTGCCCCGCCAATTATGATGATTTTGTGAACTACATGCGCTTCCGGGACACCCTCATCGAGGAGAAAATCGAGGAATGCCTCTCTGCGGCCCGCAGAGGAGAACACACTGTCAGTATTGACCCGGGAGATCTCACGGATGCAGAAATTCTCTATGTTCAGAAAGAGGTCCGGCACAGAATCGAAAACGGAAATGGATAGCACGGTTCAGAAAGCGATCCGCATCCTGGATTTTGTTGTCCACATAAAGCTGCAAGAGGACCACAACGGCGCGGATTGCCATTGTGATCCTCTTTGTTTTACCTTTGACTTTATTTCAGAAATTCCTTGCGGTAATCCACCTTGAATGCCTCTGCCAACAGCTTGAGCTGGTTGTCCGTAATGGTATTGATGCGGGGCAGATGGGCAGTGAGCATATAGATTTGAGCCGCTTTTTCTGCGGTTTCAATCAGGCCGAACGCTTCGTCCATAGTCTTGCCCGCACCATAAATGCCGTGCATAGACCAGACAACCAGCCGATAATCCTGCATTTTCTTCGCGGTAGCTTCACCAATCTCATTGGTGCCGCAGAGCATCCACGGCAGCACGCCTACGCCCTCAGGGAACACCACGATACACTCGGTGCTCATCTGCCAGAGGGTATGGCTGAATGCCTGATTGGAAAGCTCATGCACATAGGTCATTGCCAGCAGGTTCGTGGGATGGCAGTGCATGATTACCCGGTTTTCCGGGTCAATTTTCAATCTGGCCATATGGCTCATTAGATGCGCAGGAAATTCCGAGGTAAACCGGCCTCCGTCTTTATAGCCCCAGAGCAGCTCTGCGTTCTGCCCGTCCAGACCGCCGCAGCGGACGATTTCCTTGCAAAGATCCTTCGTCTCATCATCGAACAGCACCACGTGGTCGCTGTCCCAGCGGACAGGGCGGGTAATGTGCAGCGCGATTTCCGGGAAGAAGGTCAGAAGCGCCGGAATTTTGTCGCTCACGACCTCGGTGGGATGATAGTGGCCGTTGTCCATCAGGGGGATGCATTTTTCCCGATGCATGGCAGCGTAGCTCAGGGCGAACTCCGCAGAGCCGACGGTGTAGCTCTCCACACCGATGCCGAACACCTTGCTCTCGATGCAGGGCTTGACCTTGTTGAAATCATACGGCTCGGACAGGATCTCGTCGATGGACTCCTTATAGCGCATTCTCGGCCCGAGGCGGTCGGCAGGAATGTCCTTGAAGCCGTCGCCCGTCCAGATATTCATCGTGCAGGGCTGACCCAGCTCGTCTGCCAGATATTGCGAAATGCGCACGCACGCCTTGCCGTGGTCAATCCAGAAGCGCCGCGTGGCCTCATTGGGAGAGCTCAGCGTCAGCGGGTCGCATTTGGGATGGGAGAAAAACGTCGGATTGAAGTCCGCACCGAGGCCGTGCTTTTTGCAAAATTCCGCCCACGGCGCAAAGTGCTTCGGCTCCAGCCTGTCCCGGTCGGCCCACTCGCCGTCCTCAAAAATGGCATAGCTGGCGTGAAGATTCAGCTTCTTTGTGCCGGGGCAGAGCTTCAGGACTTCCTCGATGTCTGCCATCAGCTCCTGCGGCGTTCTCGCGCGGCCGGGATAATTGCCGGTGGTCTGGATGCCGCCCGTGAGCGGCTTGGCAGGGTCGGTGTCAAAGCCGCGCACGTCGTCGCCCTGCCAGCAGTGCAGGGAAACCGGCGCGGTTTTCAGCTTTTCCAGCGCCGCTTCGACATTGATTTCCAAGGCTTCATATGCTTTCTTTGCCTCTGTGTAGCTCATTGGTCTGCCTCCATTTGAATTTTCAGATTGCCCAGTGCTGTTGCCTCGATGGGCAGGGCGATGATCTGCTTGCCCGTGACCCGTGCGGTCAATTGATTGAGAAAGTCATTTTTTGCCCCACCGCCGACGATATATAGTCGGTCGTATCGGCTCCCGGTGTTGGCTTCCAGTTCTGCAAGTGCCTCCCCATAGCTAAACGCCAATGAGCGATAGGCACAGCGGAAATAATCTCCTACGCTCTGCGGTTTCCTGTCCAGTGCCGCGTCAAACGCCGCCTTCATGCTGACCGGCGAGAGAAATTCCGGGGCGTTGGCATCCACCGTCTCGTCAAAACCGCTATCTTCCGCCAGCTTGACGATTTCCGGGAACGGCATCTGCGGGCAAAGTTCATCTTTCAGACGATTTACCAGCCACATTCCCATGATGTTTTTTTGATAGCGGTTGTAGTCCACGCCGCCCTCGTTGGAATAGTTGGTGGCCTGACTTGCTGCATCCGTCAACGGTTTCGGTGTCTTGACGCCCAAAAGCGACCATGTACCAGAGGAAATGTAGGGCGCATTTTCCTCCATGGGAATGCCCTCCACCGCCGAAGCCGTGTCGTGCGTTGCACACAGGACGCATTGGATTCCCTCATATTCTCCAAGCAGCGCTCCCGGCTTTTGCAGCTTTGGGAACATCGGCGGCAGACCCAATCGGGAAATAATCTCAGCGTCAAATTCTCCGGATT
>ERZ835980.1388-NODE-1388-length-27128-cov-6.305027_pt1 | contig 27128 bp, 29 predicted proteins | sample MGYA00519943_ERZ835980 | MGnify/ENA primary metagenome ERZ835980 (study PRJEB31850, sample SAMEA3708791) | human gut metagenome | biome: human gut; feature: human-associated habitat; material: faeces | place: China | collected 2014 ... | reverse complement strand
GCGCACCCCCGGCGGCGGCACCGACCTTGCCTGCATGATGGGCCGCGAAAAGACCCTGCAGCGCGTGCAGGATGCCATTGCAAAGCTGAACGGTTAAGTAATATAAGTACAGTGATCTGGGAGGTGGAACCTATGATGTACCCGTTTATGACATTGGATGACGATACCGAGATCGTGCATTCCGAGATGAAGCCCGATGGCCGGGTGAAGGTGTACCTTGAAAAACCGGATGCAGAAGATTGTTTCCACTCAGCAGTGTGCTGGCTGCCGGGCTATGACTGGCAGGAGGTGCACGGCTTCACGCTGGAGGAGATCGCGCGGTATCAGAAGATCGTGGAGTCCACCGCGCATCTGATCTTGCAGTTCTCCCAAGAAGGAGGCGTGGAAAATGCCGCAGGTTTTTAAGGTTGGCTCCTACTGGGTCTACTTCTGGGCCAATGAGAACGAACCGCTGGAGCCGATCCATGTGCACGTTGCACAGGGGGCACCCAACAGCAACGCCACCAAGATCTGGATCACCAAGGCGGGCGGCTGCTACCTGTGCAATAATAACTCTCAGATCCCGCCCCGGGTGCTGCGCAACATTATGGCAGTTATTGAAGCGCGCAGCGGGGAAGTAATCGAAAAATGGACAGCTTTTTTTGGCGAGATCCGCTATTTCTGCTGAACAGTTGAAAATACCCCCAAAGCTCTGCGGCAAAATGACGGCCGCAGGGCTTTTTTGCGTCTTTGGGCGGGTTTGGGGCGGTTCTATGCACCGCGCCAAAAACTGCCGCTGCCCCGCGTTACAGTATATGCAGACAGTGCGGGGAACAGAACAAAAATCCCCGCCGGAAAGCGGGGGATTTTTATGACAGAGCGGATGGGTGTTTTATCTTCGGACGGGCGGTGCTTGCAGCCTTCGCCCTTAGCGGCACGGGCGATGCTGCGCCCGGCGGCGCGGCGGCTGGCAGCGGTGGGCATCGGCTTTGCCGGCGGCTGGGCAGTGCTGTACGGGGCGCTGATGCCCTTTGGGCTGGGGCTGACCCTTGGGCTGGCAGAGGATTGCTTTGCCCCCTGTGCGGCAGGGGCGGCGCTGGGGCTGCTGCTCCATGGACTGGGGGCGCTCTCGCTGCGCAGCCTGTGTCAGCTGTGTGCGCTGGGCGCTGCTGTGGCAGCCCGCTGGCTGCTGCCGCAAAAGTTTATGCCCGCCGCGCTGGCGGGCTGCAGCACATTGACCGGCATGGCGCTGTGCTTTGCGCTGGGCAGCAGCGGCGGGGCAGACCTTCTGCTGTACAGTGCGGCAGACGCCCTGCTTGCGGCGGCAATCGGCTTTGGGCTGCGCAAATTTGCCCCGGAGCGCCCGGGTATGGGCACGCTGCTGGTGGGCGCAGCTGTGGCGGCGGCGCTGGGCAGTGTGCGGTGGGGGTGGTTCTCACCCGGGGTGCTGGCGTGTGCCGCCGCAGAGCTGGCGCTGTGCTGCCGGGCACAGAAGTTTGCCGCCCTGAGCGGCAGTGCGGTGCTGGGGGCAGCCCTTTGCGCCGCAGACCCTGCCCTTGCCCCGGCGGCAGCGGGGCTTGGCTGTGCCACTGCAGCGGCGGTGGTGCTGGCACCCGGGCGGCGGGTGGAGACCCTTGCCGCCTACGCGGGCGGCTGCGTATCCGGGGTACTCTGCGTGCAGCCGCCCGGAAACGCCTTTGGGCTGCTGTTCAGCGCCTGCGGCGGCATGGCGGTGGTCTGTCTGCTGCCCGGCGGCTGGCTTGCCCCGGCGGCAGACACCCCGCAGAGCGGGGAGAACGCCCCCGCGCCAGCCCGCAGTGCGGCGGCATCCACCCGGCTGGAAGCCGTGGCGCAGAGCCTTTCCTCACTGGCGGAGACGGTGAACGCGGTCTACGAGGGCTTGCCCCGGCGGCGGGAAGGTTTCCGCTGGGTCATAGACAATGTACATGATACTCTTTGTTTTAACTGCGGGCGGCGGGAGACCTGCTGGAAGCAGGAATATACCGCCACCATGGCGGGCATGGAAGCGCTGCGTCCGCTGCTGGAACAGAATGGAAGCGTGGAAGCGGCGCAGCTGCCCGGGGAATTGTCCCGCTGCATCCACCCGGCGGCGCTGTGTGCGGCGGCGGGGCGCAGCTTTGCGCTGTACCGCAGCCGCAAGGAAGCGCGCATCCATTCCGAGGCCATGCGCACCGCCCTGACCGAGCAGTACAGCGCCGTAGCCGAAACACTTGGGGTGCTCAGCGAGCAGCTGGGACGTCCCGGCGACCCGGAGCCCTATAAATCCAGCCGGGTGGCAGAGTTCTTTACCGGGCTGGGTGCGCCGCCGCAAGAGTGCGCCGTCACGCTGGACGACCTGGGCCGGACGCGGGCCGCTGTCACCCTGCCCCGCACCCGGTTCTCTGCCCCGGAGCTGGCCGCACTGGCACAGGAGGTCGGGCGGCTCTGCCGCCGCACCTTCGACCCGCCCCAGGTGCTCTCCTGCAAGGGGATGACGACCCTGCTCTTCTGCGAAAAGCCCGCTCTGCGGGCCGTCTTCGGGTCTGCCGGGAGCGCCGCGCGGGGCAGCATCTCCGGCGATGCGGTCCAGCAGTTCTGCAGCCCCACCGCCGCGCAGATGATCCTCTGCGACGGCATGGGCACCGGACGCCCGGCCGCTGTGGACGGCAACCTGGCCGCAGAATTGACGGCCCGTCTGCTCAAGGCAGGCTTCACCGCCGAGCTGGCCGCACGGCTGGTCAACGTAGCACTGGCCCTCAAGAGCGATGAGGAGAGCGGCGCGACCCTCGACCTCATCAGCGTGGACCTCTATACCGGCACGGCACGGCTGTTCAAGGCCGGGGCCGCACCGGGTTTTCTGGTCCACGGCGGGCGGGCACGGCCTGTGGGGGATGCCAGCCTGCCCATCGGCATCCTGGGCGGGGTGAACGGGCAGAGCCGGGTGGTGCATCTGGCGGCGGGCGATTACGCCGTGCTGGTATCGGACGGCCTGCTCGTGGACGGCACCGGCTGGGTGCTCAAGCAGCTGGAGCTCTCTGCTGCCGCAGCCGACCCGCCCGAAGTGCTGGCCAAAACGCTGGTGGAAACGGCCCGCGCCCGCGCCGAGGCGACCGGCCGACCCGACGACATCACCGCAGCCGTGCTCCGGCTGGAAGCCTGCGGGCGTTGATTTATTCACAAATAGGGACTATAATAACACTATCTTTTTTGTAGGAGGTCCCTTTCTATGCTGCACCTTACCGTTGCGCAGGACGGAAGCGGCGATTACGCTTCGGTGTCCGAGGCTGTGCTGGCCGTACCTTATGAACTGGAAGCCGAGATCGTCATCGGGCCCGGCATCTACCGGGAAAAGCTGGTCTGCGAAAAACGCTGCATCACTCTGCGGGGTGCCGGTGCCGCCCAGACCATCCTCGTCTGGGCCGACGGCGGCAAACTGCCCCACCCGGACGGGCGGCCCACCCACACCTTCCGCAGCTACACGGCCTTCTTCAGCGGGGAGAGCCTCACCGTGGAGGACCTGACCATCGCCAACGATGCCGGGCCGGGCAGTCTGGTGGGGCAAGCCATCGCAGCCTATGTGGACAGCGCGCGGGCCGTGTTCCGCCGGGTGAAGCTTCTGGGCAATCAGGACACCTTGTTCTGCGCCCCGCTGCCCGAAAAGGAGCGGGAGAAGGACGGCTTCCTCGGCCCCCGCACCTTCGCGCCCCGGCGAGCCTCCGCGCAGTATTACCAGAACTGTGAGATCGCGGGCGACATCGACTTCATCTTCGGCGGGGCAGACGCCCTGTTCGAGCAGTGCACTCTGCGCACCGTGAACAACCACATCCCCCGCAGCTTCGTCACGGCACCGTCCGGCCCGGCGGACGGGCTGGGCTTTGTCTTCTGGGACTGCGATCTCGTCTCGGACTGCCCGGCCGGGACGGTCTATCTGGGCCGGCCCTGGCGCCCCACCGGCAAGACCACCGTGCTGGACTGCCGCCTCGGTGCCCACATCGCCCCCGACGGCTTCTCGCCCTGGAACGACCGCACCGACACCGGCCTTGCCTCCTTTGCGGAGAAGGGCAGTTCCGGCGCAGGGGCTGCGCCCCGCCCGGCCTGGGTGAACGAACCCTCCGCCGCCGATGCGGCCGCACTGCTGGCCCGTGCCCGGAAGCGCTGCCGCCCGGAAGTTTAAGAAAAAAGGAACGTCACGATGAAAAAGCTCCCCAACGCCGTCAAATGGCTCATCATTCTTGCCGTGCTGGCCCTCATGGGCTGGATGCTGGTCCAGGTCAACGACCGCGCCTCCCGTGTCAAGATGCCCGACCCGGACAACAGCCTGGGCATCTACCGTTCTGCCGACTCGTAACAAAAAAATCCTGCGTTTTCGCGCAGGATTTTTTGTTACTCTGAAGTCATGATGAACCAGAACGTCGTTCCTTTGCCCACGGTGCTCTGCACACCGAAGCGGAAGCCGTGCTGCTGGAAAATGGCTTTTGTGATGGACAGGCCCAGGCCCGTGCCCTGCTTGCCCGCATCGGAGCGGGAGCGGTAGTAGCGGTCAAAGATATAGGGCAGATCCTCCGCAGCAATGCCGGGGCCGTGATCCTCGACCTCGATCCGGACGCCCTCGGCAGATGGTGCGGCCCGCAGCACGAAGATGCCGTCCGCTCCCATGTGGTGCATCGCGTTGCCCAGCAGGTTGTGCAGCGCCCGCTGCATCATATTGGGGTCGGCGTAGACGGGCAGTTCCTCGTCCGGCAGCTCCAGTTTCAGCTGCCAGCCGTTCTGGGCACAGACGGCGTCGTACCGTTCGCTGACCTCGTCGCAGAGCTGGCCCATATCGAAATGGACTTTCTCGCATTTTTCCGCGCCGCTCGTCACCTTGCTCAGTTCCATGACGCTGGAGACCAGAGCCGTCAGGCGGTCGGCCTCGTCCACGATAATGTTCATCTGCTCGTCGCGGTGAACCTTGTCGTCGCCGGTGATGTCGCGCACTGTCTCGGCGTAGCCCTTGATGAGGGTGAGCGGGGTGCGCAGGTCGTGGGAGACATTGGCCAGCAGGTCCCGCTGCATTTGGGAAGCCCGCTGGACTTCCTTCGCCATGTGGTTGAAATCCTCGGCCAGGTCGCCAAGCTCATCGTTCCGGCCTGTTTCCACATGGACGGCATAATCGCCCTGGGCCACCTGCCGCGCTGCACCGGAGAGCTGGCGCAGCGGCTTTGTGAACCACTCGCTGAACAGCCACGCCGCGCTCATCGAGAAGGCAAAGATGAGCGCCGCCGCCAGCGGCAGGACGGTGCTCATCACCTCGCCCGCCTCGGACACATGCATCAGGGTGGTGCTCACCAGCACCGTATAGGCCCCATCGGCGGTCATCCGGCCCACGACCAACTGATTGTAGGCCGACGGCTTGGCCGCCGGGAGCACACGGGCGAAGGCCCCGTTCTCGCGGCAGTACTGCCGCACCTGCCGGGCGGTGGAATAAACGATGTCGTCATCCAGCGTATCGGGGAACGACTTCTGGTGCAGGCTGCAATAGGAGAGGTTCTCGTATTTTTTGATGGTGCGGAGCGTTGCGTCCGAAATATCCACGCAAAAACTGCTCAGCTCCCCGCTGGAATAGATGTCGCTGCCCAGCTGGCCGAAGAAGTCGTCGTTCGTCACCTTGATGCCGCCGAACGCCCAGTACGAGAGGATCTCCCCCTTTGCGATGGCGTCATCCATCTCGGCCACGATCATCTCGGCCTCTGCCGTCAGCTGCTTCTGGATGTGTTTGGTGTACAGCGGCTCCAGCAGCTGGGTGCTCAGGAACCAGAACAACCCCAGCAGCAGCAGGCAGATCAGGCACAAGAACCACATCATCTGCCCGCGGATGCCGATGGAACGCCGCTTTTTTCCCAGTTGCCGCATCAACTGCGCTCCTCCGTTTTATCGTGCCGCATCGGGGTCGAACTTGTAGCCGATGCCCCAGACCGTGGCGATGTAGCCCCGGCACTTGCCCAGGTGGCCGCGCAGCATCTTGACGTGGGTGTCCACGGTGCGGTCCTCGCCGAAGTAATCGTAGTTCCACACCTTCTGCAAGATCTTTTCGCGGCTGAGGGCGATGCCCTTGTTCGATGCCAGGAAGACCAGCAGGTCGAACTCCTTGGGCGTCAGGCTCACTTCTTCGCCCGCCACGCGGACGGTGTGGCTGGCCGTGTCGATGGTCAGGTCACCGAAGGTCATGGTGCCGTCGGAAGCCTCACTCCGGGGCATGGTGCGATTGAGCACGGCCCGGACGCGGGCCACCAGCTCGCGCGGGGAGAACGGCTTGACCACATAGTCGTCCGCGCCGCCCTCCAGGCCCGCCAGTTTATCGTATTCCTCGCCGCGTGCGGTCAGGATGATGACCGGCGTGTTGATGTGGCGGGTGCGCATCTCCCGCAGGCAGGTCATGCCGTCCATGAACGGCATCATCACATCCAGGATCACCAGATCGTATCCGCCGCCGCTCAGCAGCGAAAGCGCCGCCGAGCCGTCGCCTGCCTCCTCGCAGACATAGCCCGCATATTGCAGATGTTCCCGGATCAGTTCCCGGATGCGGGGTTCATCATCAACGATCAGAATTTTTGCCATCTATGGCTCCCTCCTCACTCAAAAGTGTCTGGTATTCTGAGGTTATCATACCGCGAAGTTTGGAAATTTCTGTGAAGTTTGGGTGAATGCTTTGGAAAACCCGAACACATTCAGTATACCACGACTGGCCGGTGCAATCCAAACGAATTTCCGTCCCTGCCGCGAAAACGCGCAGATCGTTCGTTTTTTCGTCCGGATTTCTTGACAAGGCGGGCCGTACCCTTTATAGTTAAAATCAGAGTAAAATGTGTGTGCCTTCCCGGAGGCGTTGGAGTTTCTATGAAGTTCAAGAACCTTTCCCGCGTGGAGCGGAACATGCTCACCGGCCTGTTCTGCCAGTTTGTGACCATCCTGCTGGGCTTTCTCATGCCCCGGCTCTATCTGACCTATTACGGTTCCGGCGTCAACGGCGAGCTGAACACCATCAAGCAGCTGTTCGCCTACCTCTACCTGCTCGAAGCGGGGGTCGGCCTGGCCACCACCCAAGCGCTCTACCGCCCGGTGGCGATGGAAGAACACCAGACTGTGAGCGAGATCCTGGCCGCCACCGACCACTATTACCGCCGCACCGGCACACTGTATGCCCTCATCGTGGTGGCCATCGGCATCGTGTACCCCATGGTGGTGCACTTCACCCTGCCGCGCGGCGTCGTTTTACTGTACACCATCCTGTACGGCCTGCCCTCCGTCACCAGCTTTTTTGTGCAGGGCAAGTACCGGCTGCTGATGGATGTGGACGGCCGCCGCTATGTGCTCAGCAACCTGGAAACTGCCACCAACCTGATCTCCGGCATCGGCAAGGTGCTGGTGCTGATGCTCACCCAGAACCTTCTGGCCATGCAGCTGCTGTACTGCCTGTGCTCCATGCTGCCCATCCCGGTCATCCTGTGGTACACCCACAAGAACTACCCCTGGATCGACCACCACGCCAAACCGGATTACTCCGCCGTCGCCCAGAAGAACTCGGTGCTGATGCACCAGCTGTCCGGCGTTATCTTCAACAACACGGACATGGTGCTGCTGTCCTACTTCTGCAATTTCCAGCTCGTCAGCGTCTACAGCATCTACAACATGTTCTTCGTCCAGATCATCTTCGTGATGAACCTGTTCCTCAACAGCATCTCGTTCCGGATGGGCCAGATCTTCCACACCGACCGGGAGCGGTTCCTTGGCCTGTTCGACCTGTGCGAGACGCTGTATCTGGCCTTTGTCGCATTCTGCTACACCATGACGGCGGCCTTTCTGCTGCCGGTCATCCGCATCTACACCAGCGGCATCCAGGACACCAACTACATCGACGCCTTCCTGCTGCTGCTCTTCGCCCTCAAGGCCGTGCTGGAGAGCGGCAAGGGCATCTACCACCATGTCGTCCAGTACGAAGGCGCGTTCCAGCAGACCCGCTGGCATGCGCTGGCCGAGATGACCATCAATCTGACCATTACTCTCCTCGGCATCCAGTTCTTCGGCATCTACGGCTGCCTGTTCGGCACTCTGGCCGCGCTGCTCTGCCGCACGGTGCTCATCTTCCGCTACACCTACCGGAACATCCTGCACCAGAGCATGGCCCGCCCGGCGCTGAAATGGGGCTGTGATCTGGGCCTGATGGTTCTCATCCTGCGCATCGTGGGCATCCAGAGCCGCCCGGAACTCAGCCTGCCGGGCGTCATCGGCGTAGCCCTGCTGCATATGATCTGGATCGGCGCTGCCTTCGCGGGCGCTGCCTTCCTGTTTGACCACGACCTGCTGCGCAAGCTCCGCGCTCTGCGCAGCAGCATCCGATCCTGAGCCGGAGGTTTTGTTTATGAGCATCCCGAAAGTTCTCCACTACTGCTGGTTTGGCGGCGCGCCAAAACCCAAAAACATCCAGAACTGCATCCGCAGCTGGAAAAAATACTGCCCGGACTATGAGATCATCGAGTGGAACGAGCAGAACTTCGACGTTTCCCAGTCACTTTACACCCGGCAGGCCTACGATGCCCGCCGCTGGGCCTTTGTTGCCGACTATGCCCGCCTGAAGATCCTGTACGAGCAGGGCGGCATCTACATGGACACCGACGTCGAGCTGCTCCGCCCGCTGGACGACCTGCTGGCGTATCCGGCCTTCTTCGGCTTCCAGCACAACAACGAGGTCGCCACCGGCCTTAGCTTCGGGGCCGAGGCCTGCAGCCCGGTGGTAAAAGCCCTGCTGGATGATTACGACAGCCTGCCCTTCCTGCTGCCGGACGGCAGCTGCGACCTGACCCCCTGCCCGAAACGAAATCTTCCCGTCTTTGCCCGGTTCGGCATCCGGGCCGACGGCACCCGCCAGTCCACCCCGGAGATGGAAGTTTTTCCGGTGGAGTATTTCTGCCCGGTGGCCTATGCCGGTTCCACCTGCGACATCACCCCCAACACCTACTCCATCCACCATTACCATTCAAGCTGGAAGGAGAAGAGCCGGGCCATGCGGTTCGACGAAGAGGTGATGGAGCCGCTCCTCGGCGCAAAGTTCTATTACCGGTACTACCGTCCGTTCCGCCGCGCTCTGGGTGGGCGGCGGAAAAAATGGCACACCTGAACCCTCCCGCAAGCGGCTCTGTTCCGGGCCGCTTGCTTTTTGTTTGCCCCGCCGGGGCGCGCTTGCACTTTCCGGCACAGTTGTGCTATACTGAAACAATACGAATACCCATCTGTTTTTGACCAGAGGAAGGGAGTCCTCCATGCGGATCGGACTTGTTGAATTGCTGCTCATCCTGCTCATCGCATCGCTGACCATCGGCCCCAGTGCGGCGCTCTGGGTGGACCGCTGGATGCGCCGCGCCCAGAAGACCAGCGCCGCAGCGGCCCGCCGCCGGGCAGCGCAGGAGGCCCAGCGCGCCGCCGAGCGGGAAGAGGTGCTGCAGCGGTTCCAGAAGCTGAGCATCGTCTTTGTGCTCTGCGCTGCGGTGGCCCTCATCTGGGGGCTGGTGCTGCGTCCCATCGAGGCCGCGCCCACGCCCTACACCGCCCCGGACGTCCGACAGGAGATCGGGGCGCAGACCGCCGCCGAAGGCGGCGTTCTGGAACTGGCCCCCTACACGGAGATCTCCGCCCTGCGGGAGAACAACGGCTGGCTCTACGCCGCCGCCAAATCCGGCAAGAACGGATGCCTGCTGCGGATGCAGCCGGACGGCACCGGTCGGACCGAAGTGCTGACGACGGCAGGCGAGATCACCGATTTCGCCTTTGCACCGGACGGCACCATTTGGATGACAACGTTGGAATCGGAGGGCGGGCGGCTCTACCGGGTGAACAGCGACCAGTGGGGCGTGACGGTGGAACTCACCGTGAGCCAGATCGACGGCCGCGCCCTCTCCTGCCCCACGGCAGTGGCTGCCGCATCGGACGGCGCGGTCTACTTCACCGACCTTGCCGCCGCCCGCGCCCGGCACGGCGTGGAGAGCGCCCTGCGCACCGAACTGACTGCCCACACCGGCACCGGGAGCGTCTACGTCTACGACCCCGCCGCCCGCACGGTGGAGACTGTCCTGACCGGCATCGCCGGAGCCTCCGGCCTTGCGCTGGATGAGGCAGCGGAGACGCTCTATGTCTCCGACCTGGGGAACCGCTGCGTCTGGGCGGTGGACACCGCCGCCCGTGACCGGACGGCCGGGGGCAAAGGCTGCTTGACCCATCTGTACGGCCTGCCCGGCTACCCCGGTGCCCTATCGCTGGATGCGGACGGTACGCTCTACATCAGTTACCGCTGGGCCCGGTCCGGCTGGCTGGAAGACCACGCCGGGCGCACTCTGCTGCGGGGCATGGCCCTGCGGCTGAGCCAGACGATGCAGGAGGGTCTGTTCTCCCTCTCGGCCAGCGACATCCGCGCCGAGGCGGTCGCACCCGCCAGCGGCAGCTGGCAGCGGACGATCCCCGGCGGCAGCTCCGGCAGCACCACGGCGCTCTGCCCGGTGGGCAGCCGGGTCTATCTGGCCATTTCCGGGGAAACAAAACTGCACTGGGTCAGGGTGTAAACCCTCTCCGTCCCGCTTTGCGGGCCGGGCCGGTCTTTTACAAAACGCGCAGGCCCACCATGTCAAAAGGCGGCGGGCCCTGCGCGCAAGGGTAGATATGAGGTGAATCCATATGACGGAAGCATTCAAACAGCAGATCGAAACCGAGGCACGGCAGGCCGTGACCGAACTTCTGGCGCAGGCCGGGCTGCGCAAAGGCGATGTCTTTGTGGTGGGCTGCTCGTCCAGCGAGATCGTCGGCGGCCACATCGGCAAGGACTCGAGCCTTGAGGCTGCACAGGCTGTCTACGCCGGCGTCGCACCGGTGCTGGCCGAAAACGGCATCTGGCTGGCCGCGCAGTGCTGCGAGCACCTGAACCGCGCCCTCATCATCGAGCGGGAAGCCGCCGAAAAATACGGCTGGGAGGAAGTCTGCGTCGTGCCCCGCCCCCACGCGGGCGGCAGCTGGGCCACCACCTGCTGGAAGCAGTTCCAGGACCCCATCGCAGTGGAGGAGATCCGCGCCCATGCGGGCATCGACATCGGCGGCACCCTCATCGGGATGCACCTGCGCCGGGTGGCCGTGCCGGTGCGGCTGAACCTTTCCCGGATCGGCGAAGCGAACATTCTTTGCGCCCGCACCCGCCCGAAGCTCATCGGCGGCGAGCGCGCCAGATATACCGAGGAGGACTGAGTTGTATGGCTGAAAAAACGCTGGAAGAGATGCGGGAGGCCGTTGCCGCCATCCGGGAGACCATGGCCGCTGCGGCCCGCGAGGCCGGGCGCGACCCCGCCGAGGTGCAGCTCTGCGCTGCCTGCAAGACCCGCACAGCGGAAACCGTGGCGGCCAGTGCCGCCCTGCCCATTGACGTGTTTGGCGAAAACCATGTGCAGGAGCTTTGCGCAAACTTTGACGCCGGGGCCTACTGCGGCAAGCCGAGCCACTTCATCGGCCATTTGCAGACCAATAAGATCAAAAAAGTGCTGGGCCGCGCCAGCCTCATCCAGAGCGTGGACAGTGAGCATCTGCTTGCCGCCATCGAGAAGGAAGCCGCCAGAGCGGGCCTTGTCCAGAACGTGCTGCTGGAAGTGAACATCGGCGGCGAGGCGTCAAAGTCCGGCGTTTCGCCGGAGCAGCTCTGGCCCCTGCTGGAAGCTGCCGCCGCACAGGAGCACATCCGAGTCTGCGGCCTGATGGCCATCCCGCCCGTCAACGATGACGACGCCCGGAACCGCGCTTATTTAGCAGCGGTGCACAAGCTGTTCGTGCAGGCCGGAGAGCGCGGCTATGCCAACGTGAAGATGGAGACCCTCTCCATGGGCATGAGCGGCGACTACGAGAACGCCATCCGCGAGGGTGCCACCCTTGTCCGCATCGGCACCGCCATTTACGGCGAGCGGGATTATAGTAAAAAGTAACATTACGACCCTCTCCGTCAGCGCTGGCGCACTGCTTGAGAGGGTCAAAAATAGGAGAAACCATGCCAAAAACACAGATCCGATCCACCCAGGACCCCGCCGCACACCACACCAGCAGCCGCGCCCTCATCCGGCGCTTTCTGCCGTATCTGGCCAAGTACAAGGGCGTCCTCTTCTTTGACCTGTTCTGCGCAGCGCTGACCACCCTGTGCGACATCATCCTACCCAAGATCATGAGTGCCATCACCAACTCGGCCATGGGGGTGGGCATCACCCTGACGGCCGGCATCGTGCTCAAGCTGGCGGGCATCTACTTCGTGCTCCGCATCATTGATGGAGCGGCGCAGTATTTCATGTCCAGCATCGGCCACATCATGGGCGTCCACATCGAGACCGACATGCGCCGCGATGCCTTCGACCACCTGCTGCTGCTCGACCACACCTATTACAACAACACCAAGGTCGGCACCATCATGGGCCGCATCACCAACGACCTGTTCGATGTGACCGAGTTCGCCCACCACTGCCCGGAGGAATTCTTCATCGCCTTCATCAAGATCCTGGCGTCCTTCATCATCCTCTGCCGGGCCAGCATCCCGCTGACGCTGGCGGTCTTCGCCTGTGTGCCGCTGATGGGGGTCGTCTCGGTCAAGCTGAACCAGAAGCTCCGCGCCCGGTTCCGCCAGCAGCGCGTCCAGATCGGCGAGCTGAATGCCACCATCGAGGACAGCCTGCTGGGGCAGGGCGTCGTCAAGGCCTTTGCCGCCGAGGACCAGGAGCGCGCGAAATTTGCGCAGGGCAACAAAGACTTTGAGCAGATCAAGACCCTTGGCTACTACGCCATGGCTGCGTTCAACACCTCCACCCGCCTGTTCGACGGCCTGATGTATCTGGTGGTCATCCTGGCGGGCGGTCTGTCGCTGGTCAACGGCAGGATCACCGCCGGTGACCTTGTGGCCTATATGCTCTACGTCACCACCCTCATCGCCACCATCCGCCGCATCGTCGAGTTCGCCGAGCAGTTCCAGCGCGGCATGACCGGCATCGAGCGCTTTGCCGAGATCATGGACACCCCGGTGCCCATCCACGACGCCCCCGACGCAAAGCCCCTTCAGCCCGGCCCCGGTGCCATCCGGTTCGAGGATGTCAGCTTCGAATACCCGGACGACCACAACAAGGTCCTGCACCACGTCAGCCTCGACATCAAAGCCGGTGAGCGGCTGGCGCTGGTCGGCCCCTCCGGCGGCGGCAAGACGACCCTGTGCAACCTTATCCCCCGCTTCTACGATGTGACCGGTGGCCGCATCCTCATCGACGGGCAGGACATCCAGCACGTCACCCTCAAGAGCCTGCGTGAGGACATCGGCATCGTCCAGCAGGACGTGTATCTGTTCAGCGGCTCGGTGGCGGACAACATCGCCTACGGCAAGCCCGGTGCCTCCCGTGAGGAGATCATCGAAGCGGCCCGTCTGGCCGGTGCCGAGCGGTTCATCCTCGCCCTGAAGAACGGCTTCGACACCTATGTCGGTGAGCGCGGCGTTAAGCTCTCCGGCGGCCAGAAGCAGCGCATCGCCATCGCCCGCGTCTTCCTGAAGAACCCGCCCATCCTGATCCTAGACGAGGCCACCAGCGCCCTGGACAATGAGAGCGAGATCCTGGTGGGCCAGAGCCTTGAAAAGCTGGCTCACGGCCGCACCACGCTGACCATCGCCCACCGCCTGACCACCATCAAGAACTACGACCGCATCCTCGTCCTCGGTTCCGACGGCATCGAGGAATCCGGCACCCACGATGAGCTGCTCGCACAGCACGGCATCTACTACCGCCTGTGGAACCAGCTGCCGGGAAAAGATACGCTGTGACCCGAAATCTCTGTACGAAAAGGGGCTGTTGCACATCGTTTTAGCCGAAAGTGCAGCAGCCCCTTCATTTTATTCTGATGTTCCCTTCGTCAGCTCATAATCTGAAATGCAACCGTCATGTAAAGCGTTTTCCAGATATTAGGATCTTTACCCACAGACTGTGGATTATTTCCCAAGGCGCGACTCATAGACACTGTAGAATCCACCATATCTCCGCCAACTTTCTGTAAAAGGTCAAACGGATTTTTCTTCCAACAATATTTTCCATCTTTCTCTTCCAAATCTGCACGGAACGCTCCCAAAATTGGATAGATAAAACCATTCGGTGAGGCAACTTCCAGCTCATTTTCCAAGAATTTAGAATTAAATTTCTGGTTTGCCTTTGGCGTCTGAACTCCCTTGGTCGCTCCATACCGGCCATTGGGATTTTTCAGCCGATAGAACCGGTTCATATTTACTTCAATTGCATCATAAAGTCGGAAAATATCCGGCATAATACCAGCCATCTTCACATACGGATTCTGGTCGGTATCCTGATATTTCTTGTGATCCTCAATATAAAGGTCAATGCAACGCTTTTTTGCACTATAAGAGTTAATAGGAAACGAATTCATTTCATCATATCGTGAGATATTAAACATATTCAGCAACGCCAGAATATCTGCCACGTCGATGTCGCCCTTATCATTTTCCTTAAAGAAAACGCGTTTAAGATATTTTTCCTTATTTAATGCCTTCTTTATAATCTCAAATCGATCTTCCAATTCTGCAATGGACTTGTCCTGTACCTGGACAGACGTATTGCGGGCTGCTGCCAAGCTCTGAAAGATCCCTTCCACACCCGTCAGGATTTCCAACTTTACATACTGCTGTCCCGGATCCAACTGATCCCGATATTTTAGAATCGTCTTGTACGTATGGCCGCCGTCCACATCACCATGAACTTCACTGTCTTCAAAACTGATCGTCAGTTCGTTTGAATAATTACTGTATGACACTTCTTTTGCCGAAAGCAGAATTCCCCGGTTCAGAAGATAAAAATCCAATTCGCTTGTGTTCAGCAGCGATTCCTTAATCTTTTTTGCAACTGCCGTCGTCATCTTCTGTTCACGAGGATTTGTCTCCATCGGGAAGTTATCCGGAATATCTTTCACATCACAAATTGCAATGTACATTTCCGCACTCTTTTCTCCCTCTTCGGACTTCAGATACGGATTCGGAATACGCCGAAAAGACTGTACCTTAAACGTCAGCGTTTGCTTTTCCTGTGTACTCATAAATACAGCTCCTTTTACATCATTCGAGATTGTTATTTTCAGATACGCGGTACAACCGCCATCCACATTTTTATAATATCCGATTCAGTCTTCATCATCAACGTCATATATGACGTTTTTATATGATATCCTCAAATAATTCCGAAAAAGATAACCCCGTTGCCTCTGAAATTTTTTGGCATACTTCAAGTGTCACGCTATGTTCTCCTCGTTCTATCCTTCCATAATACGCCCTACTAATGCCACACATACCTGCAAACTCTTCCTGTGACATTTTACGGCCTTCCCGAATTCTTCTGACCGTATTTCCAAACTGTATATTCACATCATTCCATGCCATTTCAAAGTTTTCCTCTTTGCTTTCCCGATCTCTATAAAACCACAAAAAGCGAAGCTATTGAAAATTCAGTAGCTTCGCTTTTCTTAGTTTTTCATCAGGTCGCTGCCTTTTGCAGGTAGAATTCACTCTCCGCTACACGCATCACAAAATCATACTCCAGACGTGTTGCCTTTGATGGATCAATGTTGTAGCGCTTACAGACCGACCGAAAATAGGCGAAATACTCCAGATCCTCCTGTTCCAACGGAACGACCCAGCTTTTTTCCATTGGTTCATTCATCATTGCCCACCTCGTATTCTTTGATCAGATTTTGCGCCGCATCCTCCCAGATCACCAGCCGGAACGACTTTTACGGGAATGATCTGGTCGCTCTGCACGTCCCGGACAAATAAATTCAACTGCATTTCCGATCTCCCGTGGAAACGTTCGGCTTATTCGCCCACGATGAGACGGACGGCACCATAGATGCCGGCGTCATTGCCGAGGCTTGCGGCCTTGATGGGCGTCTCGCGGCAGGAACGGAAGGCGTATTCCTTGAAGTGCTTGACCAGCGGGTCGAACAGGACATCGCCTGCGCGGGCCACGCCGCCGCCGACGAGGAACATTTCGGGGTCGGTGGTGGAGGCGATGCTGGCCAGCGCCATGCCCAGCGTGTTGGACATATCCTCGACCTCGCGGGAGGCCAGTGCATCGCCATTGCGGGCGGCATCAAAGACATCCTTGGCGGCAAAATCGGTGCCGCGCAGGACGCACTCCACCTCCGGGTTCTCGTCCAGCAGCTTCTTCATGCAGCGGACGACGCCGGTGGCGCTGGAGTACTGCTCCAGACAGCCGCGCTTGCCGCAGCCGCAGACGGCCGTCTCGTGCGGATCGACCGTGATGTGGCCGATCTCGCCGCCCGCGCCGTGGGCACCATCAATGACCTTGCCGTTGACGATGACGCCGCCGCCGACACCCGTGCCCAGCGTGACCATGACTGCGCTGCGGCAGCCCTTGGCGGTACCCATCCAGATCTCGCCCAGGGCGGCGACGTTGGCGTCGTTGCCGACAAGGACCTTCAGGCCGTCCAGCAGGCCGGACAGCTGGGCGGAAACGTTCCGCTCGCCCCAGCCGCCGAGGTTGGCACAGACGATGGGCACGATGCTGGAGTTCAGCACCGGGCCGGGCACACCGATGCCCACGCCCTCGACCTGCTCTGCGGTGATCTCCTTCTCAGTCATCTTGCCGTGAATGGCATCGGCCAGATTTTCGAGGATGTGCTCACCGGCGTTGGAGGTGTCGGTGGGCACCTCCCACTTTTCCAGCAGTGCGCCGGACGTGGTGAACAGACCGACCTTTGCGGTGGTGCCGCCCAGGTCAATGCCAAATGCGTATTCTTTCATGATTCATTTACCCCTTTTCCGCAGCGGTCGCCCGCTGATCGTTTTACCTTGTTGCCATTATAACATATTCTGCCGCAGATGGGGAGCCATTTTTTCGGATTTTTCCAGTTTCGTGCGGGGCGCGGCTGTGTTCTGTGGGCCGCAGGGCGCAAAAAACGCGCCCGCCGCAAGGCAGAGCGCGTTTTCGTTGTAATGAAAGGCCAGAAGGCTTATTCCTCGTCGGGTTCGTCCTCTTCCTCGTCGTCCTCATCATCGTCCGTTCTGGGCTTGTAGAAGATGCTGCTCAGGAAGATGCTGATGAAGTACAGCAGGCACATGGGCACTGCCACGAAGCACTGGGACACGATGTCCGGCGGGGTGATGATGGCTGCGACCAGGAAGATGAGCACAATGGCAACGCCGCGGCCCTTCTTCATGATCTCCGGGTTTGCGATGCCCATCTTGGCCAGAATGATGGTGACCAGCGGCATCTCAAAGACGCAGCCGAAGATGATGAACATCGTCAGGCAGAGGTTGATGTAGCTCTCGATGCTGATGGACGCCGTGATGTAATCGGTGCCTTCCAGAGTGACCAGGAAGTTCAGCATAAAGGGCAGGGTGATCTTATAGGCGAACAGGATGCCGACGCAGAACAGCATCAGGCCGAGCAGCAGCACCAGCTTGAAGAAGAAGCTCTCGCTCCGCTTCAGGCCCGGCTTTGCAAAGGCGTAGATCTGATACAGCGCCACCGGCACGGTGATGACCACCGCCGCGATCAGCGAGACGCGGAAGTACTGCATCAGCTTCTCCTGCGGGGCCAGGAAGACGAAGGTATAGTTCGCATTCCGGGCCATGGCCGTCAGCAGATCGATCAGTTTGTCCGAAACTGCCAGAAAACCGATCACACCCACCACAAACACGACTGCGCAGATGATCAGCCGGTTCCGCAGCTCTTTCAGGTGGCCGGTCAGCGTCATGCTGCCGTCCTCCGACATGACTTCGGCTTTCTTTTTGCGCTTAACGTTTGTAGCCACGAATTACTCCTCGTCCTTCTTCTCAGCCTTGTCCTCAGACTGGGTCTCGGTCTTCTTGACTTCGCCGTTGTCATCGACGTCGTCCATGCCTTCCTTGAAGTTCTTCATGGTCTTGCCGAACATCTTGCCCAGCTTCGGCAGGTTCTTGGGTCCAAAGATGACCAGAACGATGATCAGAACGATGATAAGCTCCTGAGGTCCGATTCTCATAATAAAATCTCCTTTTTACTCTTGCCGCGCCGTGCGGGCGGGCTGATTTACAATGTATCGTACAACCGCGGGCGCGGGTGCATCCAAATAGGGGCTGTTATGCCTTGGCCTCTTCCGCCGGGGCAGCGGCTTCGGCTTCCTGGGCGGGGGCAGCTTCCGCAGCCGGGGCGGGTGCTTCCGTTTCGGCGGGCTTTTCTGCGGCCTTCACGGGTTCCGCAGCCTCAGCCGGTGCTTCCTCCGCCTTCGCAGACTCTTCTGCGGGAGCAGCCTCGGCCTTGGCAGGCTCTTCGGGCAGCTCCTCCACGGCATCTTCCAGCTCGGTGACCTCTTCGGCCTCCTCGGCCTTCTTGGCCTCTTCCTTGCTGGTCTTGCCGATGTTGGTGAAGCTCTTGGTCACATCCTTCATGCTGTCGTCGATGTCCTTCTTGAGGTCCGTCAGGGGGGCGACCGCCTCCTTGATGGGAGCCTGGATCTCGTTCAGCGGCTCGACGACGTTCTTCTGGATCTCCTCGGAGGCTGCGCCGGTGTACTTCTTCAGCTCACGCAGCATCTTGCCGAGCTTGCGTGCGTACTCCGGCAGCTTATCCGGGCCGATGACCACGAACGCAACGATCACGACAAGGATCAGCTCTGTAAAACCAATTTTCATAGCGTTCCAATTCCTTTCCTCAAACACAGGCCGTTCTTTTTGGGGTCTGCATTGCTGTACGGTTCTGGGGTTTGGCGCAGCGGTGCGCCTTTCGTTGCCCTATGTATACCGGATGTCAATGAACTGTATATGAATTTATTTTGAACAGTCTATGAATAAGACAGGTTTGCCCCTCTTTTTCTAAACAAAATCAAAATTTCAGCGATTATATTACAGTTCGGAAATCAAAAACAGCCCCGGTGTCATGTCCGGGGCCGTCGTTCTCACCGTTCAACGGACTGGGTTCGTCAGGGTGCCGATGCCGTCGATCTCGCACCGCACGACATCGCCGGGGACGAGGAACTGCGGCGGGTCCATCCCCATGCCGACGCCCGCCGGGGTACCGGTGGCGATGAGGGTGCCCGCCTTCAGGGTCATCCCCTGCGAAAGCTCCGCGATGACGTGGTCGATGTCAAAGATCTGCAGGCCGGTGTTGGAGTCCTGCCGCTTCTCGCCATTGACGAAGCTGCGGATCCCCAGTCTGGGCGGGTAGGTCTCGAACTCGTCCACCGTGACGATACAAGGCCCGATGGGTGTGAAGCCGTCCAGACTCTTGCCGAAATACCACTGCTTGTGGGCCGTCTGGACATCGCGGGCCGAGACGTCGTTCAGGATGGTGTAGCCGAAGACGACGTCCTTCGTCTGCCCGGCAGGCACATCTTTGGCATCTCTGCCCAGCACCACAGCCAGCTCGCATTCGTAGTCCAGCTTCTTCACAAGGTCGGTGTGGGCCTCGATGAAGCCGCTGTCCGGCACCGCCCGCGTGACCCGCTTGGAAAAGTAGATGGCGTCCTGATGCCGGGTCGCAAAGGCGTCGGCGGAATACTTTTCCGCCTCGTCCGAGTGTGCCATGTAGTTGATGCCCAGGCAGATGACGTCCTGCGCCGGGGCCGGGATGGGGCTTTCCAGCGTGACAGCCTCGATGGGCAGGGCCGGGATGCCCGCAATGGCCAGCGACAGCCCCGCCCGCACCTGCGGAGTCAGGAACGGGATGGCGTCGGACAGCGTCTCATAGCGCAGGCCCAGCCAGCTCAGCGGCCAGACCTGACGGCCATCTGCCGACAGGATGGCCGGGTCTTCGATGCCGTCCGGCAGACGGCAGGTGACAAAGCGCATGGGGGAAGCCTCCTCTCAGTGCCGATAGGCGATGGCGTTTTGGATGCGGTCGGCTTCCGCCGGGCCGGCCAGCTGGCGGACCAGCTCCAGCGCAAAGGGGATGGCGCCGCCGAGGCCGTAGCTGGTGGTGATGCTGCCGTCCACCACGACCTCTTCGTCGTGGACGACGGCCCCGGCCAGCTGGTCCTGGAACCCGGCGTGGGCGGTGGCGTTCCGGCCCTCCAGCAGGCCCAGCGAGGACAGGATGCTGGGGGCCGCGCAGATGGCCGCCACCTTCCGGCCTGCCCTGACAAAGGCGGTGCAGGTATCGGTCACGGTCTTGTTGGCGGCAAGGTTCGGGGTGCCTGGGATGCCGCCGGGCAGAACGACCATGTCCACGTCGGAATAATCCACCTCTTCGGCCAGAGCGTCGGCGGTCAGGTGGATGTTATGGCTGCTGACCAGCTCTCTGCGGCCCATGGCAGACGCCACGATGACCTCGACTTTGGCGCGGCGGAGAAGGTCCACCACCAGCAATGCCTCGCACTCTTCTGTGCCATCGGCGAAAAAGACAACTGCTTTGCTCATTGTATCTGCTCCTTCCTGCGGCCCTGCTGTGCGCTGTGCGCAGCAGGGGATAAAAAAGCGCACTGCGGGCGGAGTGCTCCCCTGCCCCGCCGTGCGCGGTCCTGCATTATTCCTCGGTGGGTGCCTCGGCCTTTTCTTCCAACAGGCGGCGCAGCACGCTGTCCTCCCTGCTGATGACCCGGCTGACCCGGCTGATGATGGCGCTGGACGCGCCGATGTTGCCCATGATGCTGGTGTAGCTCTGCTTGCTGACCAGCTTTTCTGCGATGTTGTAGCGCTGCTCCATTGCACTCAGCTCGGCGTAGCTGCACACATCCTGCAAAAAGCGATAGCATTCTTCCGGCGTTTTCAGTTCCAGCAGTGCCGAATACAGGCCGGACTCTCCGGTGGGATGATCTTTTGCCATAGCTCGTTTCCTCCCTTGTCGTTTTGGTGGGGGTCTGGCCCGCGATGGGCACTTCATTGCACTACATTAGTGTAGTACAAACGCAGGAAAATTGCAATGGGAAATTTCAGAGCATTTTTTCCATTTCGGTCAGCTGCATGGAGATGCCGCCCACCGCGTTCTCCACGGGCTTGAGCAGCCGGTAGCCCCGCGCCTTGAAGAACTGCTGCACCGGCAGGCACTTGGTGTGCACCTCGCAGCAGACGCGGCCCCGGCCCTCGCCGCGGGCCAGTCGCTCGCAGGAGGCCACGATGTCGCGGCCGATGGCCTTGCCCCGGTACTCCGGCTTCAGATAGATATGGAGCAGGTGCAGGGCGGTGTTCTCCATCTTCCAGGCAAAGTAGCCGATGAGCTTGTCGCCCAGAAAGACGAGGAAGTAGTTCACATCGCGGTCGATGTCCTCTTCGATGGCGTCGGCGCTCTGCAGCGTCTCCACCAGCGCGTCCAGCTGCTTCGCCGGGTAATAGCGCTTGTAGACCTCGTGCCAGAGCTCGCTGGCGAGGTCGGCGGTCATGTGGATATATTTGGCCTTTGCGACCAGCTTGTAATCGGGTTTCATAGTTCTCCTATTCGTTGTTCAGGGTGAGCCCGCCGGGCGGGGTTTTTCTTATTGTACCATACGCCGCGCCAAAGTGCAAAACAAAAAGGCGGCTGCGCCTTCCAAAAAAGCGCAGCCGCCTGATTGTCGTTTTGCATGGGAACGAGATGTTTTACAGCGCGGTCTTGATGTTGTGATGAGTGGAGCTGTAACGAACAACTGCTTCCATCAGGGCGAGAGGCCACAGAATGACCTTGCCCAGGATCTCGGCCGGCTTGACACATACCGTGTCCATGCTGTTGATGCCGAACAGGACCAGACATGCGATACCACAGCCCAGAATGTAATAGTACATAATCAAACCTCCTATATCATTCTACGGGTCTTGGACCCGAAGTTCAGTACACAGCGGGGCGTTTTCCGCTCTCCGCATCCTTACTATACCGCAATTTCAATCTAAAGTCAATATCCGAAATCATGAAACAATTGAAAGCTTTTGTTGAAATTCGTTTTACTCATCGAAGTAAAGCGTAAAAGTTCGCTTTGCTTTATAAATGTGAAGTCAGTGTTCTGAATTGGCCGTGAGCCGGAAACAATTTGTTCATATTTGAGGTCAAAACGCCCCGGAAACCGGTGTTTTGTTTTCCTCGCAAGTACAAGAAACCGTGTACAAAAGTCCTGCTTGAAGTTTGTGCAGAATGCCATGCAATAACAGCTGTCCCTCCCTCGTTTACAAGTTAAGGAAAGTCGTGTCGGAATTTTTGTTTTCGAAAGCCGGAGGGCCCCATCATGAAAGAAAAACTCTGCAAAAAAATCTTGGGTTTTCTGCTCGCCTCCCTGCTCCTGCTGACCGTTTCGCCGCCTGCCTTCGCGGATATGGGGCCGAAACCGTCGGTCACGCTCAGGCTCTACATCTACAACGACCAGAATTACGCCGTGACTCTGCTGGGCAATACAGAATCCACCGGCCCATGGAGCGCCCCCAGCGCATACGGGGACTGGATGGGTTCCCGCGAGGTGTGGGAAGCCTTTCAGGCTTACGATGCGCCGGAGGGGTACTACTTCCTCGGCTACTTCGAGGAATACTTCGGCGACACCGAACAGACCTTCACCTGGGGGTACTACCCGCCCCAGAAATTCTATGTGCTCCTTTATAATATGGACACCGGGGTCTTTTCCATGAGCAAAGAGCCGGTCCAGCGGTATGCGTTCGACAGCGAATGGCAGGTGCTGTTCGACCCGGAGGACGGTTGGATGCACGTCTACACCAACCGGACCGACAGCGACCAGATTTCCCTGTTCACCTCCCGGTTACTCATCACGCTGATTCTGGAGCTAGCGCTGGGTGCCCTTGTGTTCGGCCTGCGCGAAAAAGCCCAGCAGAACCTCATCGGCGGGGTCAATCTGGCCACGCAGCTTGCACTGAACCTTGTTCTCCACTACGGGCTGTTTTATCTCGGCCCCTGGGCGGGCTTTGCGCTCTACGCCGGAATGGAAGTGCTGGTCTTCGCGGTGGAAGCCTCCGCCTACTGCCGCTGGCTGCCCTGGCCGGAGGGCAAAACGCCCCGCCCGGTGCTCTACGCCCTGACGGCCAACCTGCTCTCGTTCGGCGTCGGCTGGCTTTTGAACGAGCACCTGACGAACGCCCAGATCCTGCGGCTCAGCCTTGCGGCCCTGTTCCTGTGGTACACGGTGCCCAAATTGGCGGGAAAAACGTGTCTTTTTAAGCAAAACGCACAAGAAAACGACAAAAGATTGTGATTTTCCATCCTTGTTGCCAGAGAAGAAATGCGTTATAATAGAACCATCAAATCGGCGGATACCGGAAAGGAGAACATGCTCTATGGCAAAAGCATCGCAGGTCGTTTTAATGGAAAATGAATTTTACCTGATCAAAGCCCCGAACGGGAAGGTGTTGGAGGTAAAGAACTTCAATACCGAGAACGGCGCTGCGATCCGGTTGTGGGATTACGCAGGCCATCCGTGGCAGCAGTGGCAGTTCGTGGATGCCGGTGAGGGCCGCTGGCGCATCCAGAACCGGTTCACAGGCAAGTTCATCGATCTGGCGCTCGGCGGCGTGGTCGAGGGCACCTGGCTGCACCAGTGGAGCCGCAGCAGCGGGCTGAGCCAGTGCTGGGCGCTGGAACCCACCCGCAGCGGCCGCACCCGCATCCGGAATGTGCTGGCTGACAAGTACATCGACCTCGTGGGCATGAACACCGCGAACGGTGCCCAGGCCCAGATCTGGAACTACGTCTCCGGCGGCAATCAGGAGTGGAACCTTGTCCGCGTGGACCCCGCTTCCACCCAGATCAGCGCGCGCGGCAACGAGGCGCACGACCCGGAACCCACTCCCTCGCAGCGCAAGCACCAGAACGATCTGGTCCGCAAGCTGAACAACGCCGGCAAGGGCCGCGCTGCACGGAAATAAAAAAGAACGAAAAGACCCTCTCAGTCTCGCATCCGCTCGCCAGTTCCCCTGTCGGGGGAGCTTTGATGCTGACAGAACTCAACATCAAAACCTCGCCCTTCGGGAGAGGCGGCATTGCGGAGCAATGACGGAGAGGGTCTCTTTTATCGCAATTTTCAAAAATAGTGCCTATCAAAACGGCATATTTGCGATATGCAGTTTGCGGATGTTGCTTGTGCATTAAAAACGCAAACTGCTATATTATCAGAAGGAGAACGCTTCATGAACCCTGAATTTCCCATGCGGAACACGACGCTGTGCTATCTGGAGCAGGACGGCAAGTGGCTGATGCTCCACCGTGTCACCAAGAAAAACGACATGAACCACGACAAATGGATCGGCGTGGGCGGCAAGTTCGAGCCGTTCGAAAGCCCGGAAGACTGCCTGCTGCGCGAGGTGCGGGAAGAGACCGGCCTTCAGCTGACCCGCTTCCGCTGCCGGGGCATCGTGACCTTCATTCTGGGCCGTCTGACCGAGTACATGCACCTTTACACCGCAGACGGCTGGACCGGTGAACTGATCCGGGACCCCGCCCGCAACGAAGGGGTGCTGGAATGGGTGCCGACGGACACCGTCGAAACGCTGCCCATCTGGGAGGGCGACAAGATTTTCTTCCGCCTGCTCAAAGAGGACCGCCCGTTTTTCTCCCTCAAGCTGACCTATGAGGGCGACACGCTGACGCAGGCCGTGTTGGACGGGAAGGAACTCCCTTCGGCATCCTGCGGATGCCACCTCCCTCAGTGAGGGAGGCTTTGCAGCGCAATACCGCTGCGTCAAGGCCCCCTCCCAGAGGGGGCTGGCACAGCGAAGCTGTGACGGAGGGAGTTCTGCCTTTTAGTTCAGTTTCAGGTCTCCCTCTCTGATCCAGCCCAGCTTGCGCTCGATCTCGCAGAAGACGACGCTCAGCACGGCGGGCAGGACGAAGCAGATCAGCAGCATGGCCGCCCAGTCCATCGGGGTGATGGCAGCCTTGGTGCCTGCCGCGATGTCGTTGACCCAGCCGGTGTAGACGCCGATCTGGCCCACCAGGCCGCAGGTGCCCATGCCGCTGGATATGGCAGGGCCGTTCATCTCCAGCCGGAACAGGCAGGTGGCCAGCGGGCCGGTGATGGCGGAGGCCAGCGTGGGCGGGATCCATATCCGCGGATTGCGGACGATGTTGCCCATCTGGAGCATGCTGGTGCCCAGTCCCTGAGCGGCCAGACCGCCCCAGCGGTTCTCCGGAAAGCTCATGACGGCGAAGCCCACCATCTGGGCGCAGCAGCCCGCCACGGCGGCACCGCCGGCCAGCCCCGTCAGGCCCAGCGCAAAGCAGATGGCGGCGGAGGAGATGGGCAGCGTCAGGGCGATGCCGATGATGACGGACACCAGAATACCCATGAAGAGGGGCTGCAGCTCCGTGGCCCACCGGATGGCCGCGCCCACGGCGGCGGCGGCGTTGCCCACCGGCGCGGCGATCAGCGCCGCAAGACCGATACCGGCCAGCACCGTGACGATAGGCGTCACGAGAATGTCGATCTTCGTCTCCTTGCTGACGGCCTTGCCCACCTCCGCGGCGAACAGCGCCACGAACAGCACGGCCAGCGGCCCGCCGGCACCGCCCATATAATTGGCGGCAAAGCCCACGGGGATCAGGGAGAACAGCACCAGCGGCGGCGCGTTCAGCGCCCGGGCGATGGCCACGGCCATGCCGGGGCCTACCATCGCCGAGCACAGCCCGCCGATGGTGTAGCTTACCGCACCGTCGCCCTTGCCCAGCGTGACGATGGCGGCGTTGAGAAAGCCGATATGCAGCTGCTGGCCCAGCGTGTTGAGGATGGTGCCCACCAGCAGCGTACAGAAAAGTCCCTGTGCCATGGCGCCCATGGCGTCGATAAAGTAGCGCTTCGCGGAGAAAACGATGTCCTTACGGCGTAGGAACGCCCGTATCTTTTCCATTCTTTTCCACCTCATATGTAACAGCGGCCCGCGGGTGCGGGCTGTCAGACAGTATTATATATGGTGACACCGCCGTTTGTCAATGCATCTCTGAACCAGCGGAACACCGGCGCGCCGTCGGCAGCGTCCGGCCTGCGGAGGGCGAAGCTCTGGCGCTCCGGGTGCCACTGCACGCCCAGCACGGGGCGATCCGGGGCGTACAGCGCCTCCGCCGTGCCGTCCGGCGCCCATTGGCAGAAGCGCAGCCCCTCCCCCGCCCTGCTCACTGCCTGATGGTGATTGCTGTTCACCGCGGGACACGGTCCCAGCAGTGCTGCCAGCGGCTCCTCCGCCCGGGTGGGATGCACCATATCGCCTGCCGGCCGCTGATGACCGGGGACGTCGCTGCGCAGCGCGCCGCCCCGGAACACGCTGAGAGCCTGCATCCCCCGGCAGATGCCCAGGATGGGACGGTGCGCCTCCCAGAAGGCGCGGAGCAGGAACGTCTCCTCCGGCGGCAGCGCGCCGTGGATATCCCCGCCGCCAGGGAGCAGCAGTCCGCCGCAGGCCAGCGCCGCCATGAGGCTGCGGCTCACCACCGGACGCAGGCCAACGGACTTCAGCGCCGCCCGGTAGTTGGCGTAGTCCGCCGCGTCCCCGTAGAGGAACACGGTATTTGCGGGTCTTGGCATGGCTGACACCTCCCCTTTCAGCAGATGCGCGATCGGCAGAAAATATGCCGGAAAGGGTGTTGCGCCGCCGGAAAAAATGTGGTATGATACACACCGTGTCATATGCAGCGGTATCGAAGTGGTCATAACGGGGCTGACTCGAAATTTCGGCGGGATCTGGGAATTTCGTCCCCCTGATTCTCCTTGATATTCCTCAACACAGAAAATCTCAAAATCGAATATTTTTTGCCGTCTCTCCTGTTTTCTCTCCAACGAATTTTTGAGCAAATTTCTGGAAAGAAAACCGGACGAAAATAGACACGGAGAGTTGTCCGAGTGGTCGAAGGTGCAGCACTCGAAATCATGTTTCCACTTTGGAAGTCCAAACTGCCGAAAAGCCAGTAACCATGCGGGTTTGCGGGCAAGTTCAAATTGTGAATTGGGGTCTGTTCTATCCTGTTGTTCTTCCCAATTTCCACGGCTTGAATTTTGCGGGAAAATGGCTATAATGAGAGCAGCCATCTGACAGCCACTTTGAGAGGTATGTTTTGGGGTTCCGTAGTTACCGCTATCGTCCCTGATTTACCGTCATCATCCAAGTTGGTGTAATGATTCGAAATCAGGTTTCCTATGCGGAGTGCCAAACGGCTGAAACCCTTGGAACC
>ERZ835980.1372-NODE-1372-length-27348-cov-5.222218_pt1 | contig 27348 bp, 24 predicted proteins | sample MGYA00519943_ERZ835980 | MGnify/ENA primary metagenome ERZ835980 (study PRJEB31850, sample SAMEA3708791) | human gut metagenome | biome: human gut; feature: human-associated habitat; material: faeces | place: China | collected 2014 ... | reverse complement strand
TTTACTTACTGGTTTAATGCCAGCATCTAGTGGTACAGTATTTGTAAGTTATTATGATAGAAACTATTTTACTATACCAAAATATTTAGCAAGTAAAGGTTATAATACGTTTAGTATGCATGGTAATTTATCTAGTATGTGGAATAGAAATAAAGCACATCCATCTTTAGGATATAAAGATATGTATTTCCGTGATGTATTTGAATATACTGATAAAGATGTTATAAACTTAGGAATAAATGATAAATTGTTCTTTAAAGAAGCTATGCCAATTTTAGAAAAAATAGAAGATTCTAATCAAAATTATATGGGAACAATTATAACTTTATCTAATCATTCACCATTTAAATATGCAAGTATGCATAGTGATATTGATTTAACTAGTTATTATGAAACAACTGATAGTAGAGGTAATACTATAACTAAAAGTTATGATTATTTATCAAATACACCAGTTGGTGAATATATTAAAAGTGCAAATTATGCTGATAGTGCTCTCGGAGAATTTTTAAATTATATTAAATCATCTGATCATTTTAATAATACTGTATTTGTATTTTATGGTGATCATGATGCTAAATTAAGTAGAAGTGAAATTAATTATTTATATAATTTAAATATTTTAACTAATCATAAAGGTGATAAAAAGTATGATTCATGGAATAAATCATATGAAATGTATGAAAAAAAGATTATAAATGCAAATAACAAGTTGTAATTATGTTTGATAGCAATTTAACCGGTATAATATAGTAAATATGAAAAAGAGATGCAATTCTTTTTGACACTAATTTAATTTAGTGTTTTTTTAATTTTGCATTGTTATATAAAATTTAATTATTTTGGATTTAATCACTAAATGATTAGATTTTCATAATATATCTTAGGTGATATACATGGATGAAAGAGCTTTAAAAAAGGTGGTTTTAGATAGTGGACACGGTGGTACGGATAGTGGAACTGTTGCTAATGGAATAGTGGAAAAAGACTATAATTTAAAAATAAGTGACTATATTCATAAGAGATTAGATGAAATGGGTGTGCCTAATAAAATGACTAGGACAAGTGATGTTACTATAACACCAAGTGAAAGACCTAAGAAAGTACAAAGTTTTTATGGTAACGGTAGTGATGTAATTGTTGTTTCAAATCATATAAATGCAGGGGGTGGTGAAGGCTCTTATGGTAAATTAACTTTCTTCGAGAAAAATGTATAGTTATATTAAAAATATGTTATAATTATTACATAAGATAGCAGTATCGTCTTATTTTAAGATGGATACTGTTTATTTTTTTGAAGTGAGGTGTAGTATGATTTTAAATTTAAATAATGGTTTTACTTATGAAGTTCCTAAAGAAAAAAGAATTCTATTATTTGGTGCAAATAGAACAGGTAAAACATTAATAAGTAAGGAAATTGACAATTATTATAATAATAAAGACAACTATTATTCATTATTATTTAATCGTGAAATATTATCCAATAATTTTATTTCAACATCTAAGGATAATACATTTATTGTAACTCCTTTTGCAAATGATAAAATAAAATTGGAAAATCAGGTTAAAAATTTTGAAAGTGAATTTGAATTAGATAAATTATTAAAAGATGTTTTTGATGAAAAAACAGCAGGTGCTTATTCATATTTTAGTGATATAAAAGAAATGTTTGAAAATAAAAGTATTGAGGAAACTATTGGATTTGAAAAAACATTTTCGCTTAAAAATCTTTTTTATACTGAAAAATATGAGTTTGATAATATCTATGATTTAGAATTTATAAAGAAAAGTATAAAGAAAAAAACTGGAATATTAAGACTATTAGATTTGATTAAAAAAATGAATGACGATAATATTTTTGAAAAGGTTTCTAAATTAGATGATATAATTCAAGGATTTTCTCCAGAAGAGTATACTATTAAAGAGAAAATTATAAAAAACAAATTAGAAAGCTGTCCAATTTGCTATTCAACAATATCTGATGCATGTAAAGAAAAAATATTAGATGATTTAAATAAAATAATATTAAATGAAGAACTAAAAAATTCCTTTATGTATTATTGTAATTTAGATAATTCATTTAAAGAAATATTCATTTCATTGGTAGATAATTATGAAAAAAATTATAGTTTATTTGTTGAAAAAATGAATAATTCCATTATGCATTATTTAGTTTCATCAGTAGACATTAAAAAAATGAAAGAACTTAATGACGTTATTGAAAAATATAGAGATATAAATAAAAAATCAGAAAAGTTCTATTTAACTCAGGAAAATATGAATAGTAAAATATATCTAAGCCTAGAAAATGAATTCAAAAAATTTAATAATTATACTAACTCAAATTTTACTTTTGAAATAAAAAGAGGAAAATTAGAAATCAATAATAAAAATAGAGAAATACAAACACTATCCTTATCTGAGCAAAAGCTTCTTCAATTTATATATTTTAGAATTCTATTTTTACAACATATTGAAGAAAAACAAGACAAAATAGTTATAACTATTGATGATCCTTTTGATAGTTATGATGATGTTTATGTTTACAATATGATTAATATAATATTTGAATTGATTAAAGTTTATAACAATAATATTGAAAAATTTGTTGTTTTATCTCATAATATGAATTCTCTTCAATTATTGAATAATGAATTTAATAAGAAAGGCTTTAATTTCTCATTTTATTGGTTAGATATAATTCATAATTCTAATGAAATATTAAATATTAATGATAAGTTTAAAATTATGCATAAGATAAAGCAAAATATTTCTAGTTTTGGATTACCTATAAAGTTAATTGAAAAGATGATAGATCCTTATTCTTTAATAGTTTTTTCATCAATTTTGAGAGAAAATAGTGATTTCAATTGTTTTATTTCAAAGGATGTCAATAAAGTGATGAAAAAGGCTTTAAATAATCATTTAAATTATTACAACATAATTTCTGAAAGGATAAATCATGATAGAAAAAATATGGATGTTTCATCACTATATAGCATGAATAAAAAATTGTATGGATATCCTAATTGTATTTCAAAATATAAGTCTATAAGAACAATATTTAATCATATACCTGATGAATATTATAATCTGGAATTAATTCAGTTAAAAGACAATCAAATCTTTAAAGAAAATGACTTGATTAATTTATTTGTTTGGAAATATATGTGTGTATTAAAAATAAGAAGAATGCTTGAAAGAAAATTATATATATTGCTTGGGAGACCACAGTATAAAACTCTAGGTGATTTAATAAAAATGATTGATGATACAAAACCTAATGTGTTATATGATTTTTATTTGAAACATAGTAATTTGTTTAATTCGTTTAATCATTCGTCAGCAGAAATGATTCCACCAATTTTGATATATCATGCATCATATATTTACAATACATTGGAAGAAATTAAAAAAATAAAATAATAATTTAAATAAAAGTATAAGAAAATGTGATTAAATCCTTCTCAATTTAAAATAAAAATGGTATAATCATTATAGGAGGTAGAACACATGAAAAATAAAAGGTATACTTATATTAGTTTGTTTAGTAGTGCTGGTATTGGATGCTATGGATTTAAAATGGAAGATTATGAATGTGTTGCTACTAATGAACTTATAGAAAGAAGATTAAATGTTCAAAAATGCAATCATAAATGTAAATATGATTCTGGTTATATTTGTGGTGATATTACTTTAGATGAAACAAAAAATAAATTGTTTGATGAAATAAAATTATGGAATAAAAAAGAAAATATAGATAATATTGATGTAGTTATTGCGACTCCACCATGCCAAGGTATGTCAGTTGCTAATTTAAAAAAGAATAATGAAATTAATAGAAATTCTTTAGTAATAGAATCAATTAAAATTATTAAAGAAATTAAACCAAAAATATTTATTTTTGAAAATGTATCAGCATTTTTAAAAACTGCTTGTATTGATGTAGATGACAAAATAAAATCTATTGAAGAAGCAATTAATAATAATTTAGATAATGATTATGTTATTATGAGTCGTGTAATAAATTTTAAAGATTACGGTTCAAATTCAAGTAGAACTAGAACTCTTGTAATTGGTGTTAGAATGGACTTTGAAGATTATATTTCTCCAATTGATTTATTTCCAAAAAGAAGAAAAGAAAAAACATTAAAACAAGTAATTGGAAAATTAAAACCTTTAACTGAATTCGGTGAAATAAGTAACGATGATATTTATCATTTCTTTAGAATTTATCCAGAACATATGCGTTCATGGATTCATGATTTAAAAGAGGGTGAATCAGCTTTTGACCAAAAAGATGATAACAAGAAACCTCATACTATTGTAGATGGTAAAATTAAAATTAATGCTAATAAAACAGGAGATAAATACAAAAGACAATTTTGGAATAAAGTTGCTCCATGTATTCATACAAGAAATGATCAACTTGCTAGCCAAAATACTGTTCATCCATCTGATGATAGAGTATTTAGTATTAGAGAATTAATGAATATAATGACTATTCCTAAAACCTTTAAATGGGTAGAATTAGATGAAAAAGAATTAAATAAATTATCACTTGAAGACAAAAGAAGATTTCTAAAAAAAGAGGAAGTAAATATAAGACAATCAATTGGGGAAGCAGTTCCAACTGAAATTTTTCATCAAATAGCAATCAATATTAAAGATAATTTAAATAGAAAAAATTATTCATTAAGAGAAATTAATAAGTTGATCAAAGATAATGATTTGTTAGATAATGGTAATCTTAATCATTTTATAAAGAATAATAAAGATATTTTATCTTTTACAACTTTATCTAAAATTGCAGAATTATCAAATGCTGAGCGAAATAATGAGGAAGCATTTTATACAAATAAAAAATTATTAAATTATATTTATAAGGAACTACCTAATATAAATAAAAAACAAATTAGAGTATTGGAACCATCAGTTGGAGTTGGTAATTTTATACCTTACATAATTGCAAAATATAGTTATGCAGAAGAATTGATTATCGATGTTGTAGATATAAATAATTACTCAATAGGTGTATTAAAGGAATTGTTAAAAATAATTGATATTCCTGAAAATGTCACTATTAATTATATATGTGATGATTATCTTTTACATAATTTTGAAGTTAGATACGATGTTATAACTGGTAATCCACCTTTTATGAAAATGAACTCTAATAATAAATTACTTAATAAATATAGAGAAAACTGTATTAATAATGAGTCAAATAATACATCATCATATTTTTTAGAAAAGTCATTAATGATAGCAGATAATGTTGTTATGGTAATGCCTAAGTTTTTATTAAATACGGGTGAATATTCAATTACAAGAGATTATGTTTCTAATTTAAATATAAAATCTATAATTGATTTTGGAGAAAAAGGTTTTGAGGGTGTATTAATTGAAACAATATGTATAAACGTAAATACTTGTAATAAACCAGGTATCACTAAAGTACTATCGATAACACTTAAACAGGAATTGAATCAAAAACAAAAATATATAATTGATAAGAAATTACCATATTGGATTATATATCGTAATATAGAATTTGATAATTTATTAAATAAAATGGATTTTGATATTTTTGATGTTTTTAGAGATAGACAAATTACTAATAATAATAGTTCAAAAAGCAAAAAAGAAATATGGGTTATTAAATCACGAAATATAAATGATGATGCTACTGAAATAAATCATATAGATGATTATGATCAATATGTGGATGAAAATGACATAAAGAAATATAATGTTTATGAATTTTTAAATAATAAAAATGTTTATATTACTCCTAATATGTCATATAAACCTAGGGTATGCAAAAAACCTGTAGGCTCTATAGTAAATGGTTCGGTAGCAATATTAATTCCTAAAAATAATGTTAAATTGTCAAAAAAAGATATGTTATTTTATGCAACTGATGAATATAGAAATTTCTATAAAATAGCACGAAATTATCAAACCAGATCTTTAAACATTGATAAAACTTCGGTATTCTTTTTTGGAAAATTAAAGGAGGCATAATATGAATTGGTTAACAGAGGAACAAATAATAAAATTTATGAATCATTATAATTATGATATTAGAGAAAGCCATAATGCCAGATGGATAGATCAAAAGTGCACTCCTGATGTTTTATGTATAATAGCAGATTGTATATTAGAATTTGCAAATTCAAATCCAGAAAAAGAATATTTTAGTTCTTTAGATATTTGGCATAATGAATATACTGTTCAGAATGTAGAATCTATATTTAAAAAACCAAATCCTGATGAAAAAAAAGCAAGGAACGAATATGATAAATTTTTTCAGCAACCTATGGAATTGTTTTCAGCAGCTGGTATTTTAAATAAGAAAAAAGTCGGTAATAGAAATTATTACAAATTATGGAATAAGATGTTATTAGAGTATATTTCTATAAGAGAAATGAATGCATTAAAATTTTTAGAATTATATAATACTAAAGTTTTAAAAGATAGTGGTATATATAATTACTTTGAAGATTTTTTAAATAATCCAACTAGTAGTACTTATGAAAAAATGAAACATGAATTTGGAAGATTTACAGTATTTAATACTCAAATAAATGGTCAAACAGAATGTAATAGAATTTTTACAAAAGTATTAAATCCAATTGCATTTATGAATAATACTTATGGAACTGAAAAAGGAAGAATGTCTAAAAATAGAATTACAAAAGATATGTTAATGTATAATAGAAATAATTTTAGAGACATATATGTTAATAAACCAAAAGAAATGACAAGAGCTGAATATTATTATTCACTTAAAGATAAACCAAATACTGATTTAATTAAATATCAGTCATCAAAGGCAAAAAAATTATTAAGATATTTTAATGATGCATTTAATGATGGATTATCAGAAGTAAAAGATGAATTGGCAATTGGACATGCAATTAATATGCATCACATATTTCCTGAAAATGAGTTTGAGGAAATAAGTGGATATGTTGAAAATTTAATTGCCTTGACTCCTAGTCAACACTTTCAAAAAGCACATCCAGATGGAAATACTAGAATTATTGATAAAGGATTTCAACAAATTTGTTTATTGACTAAAGCGCATCATATTGAAGAAAATATAAAACATGGTAAGGAAGTTATTTATTCATTTGATAATTTTACTTATGTATTATCAGTAGGTTTTGATAATAATACATATGAAGAAGTTGAGAATATGAATTTTACAGAATTAGTAAGATTAATTAATATGGAATATATAGTTTCTGGTATTCAATAATTTTTAAATAACGTAAATAATGATTCAAACTAAAAAAGTATCAAAAAAGTCCAAATTCGTACCAAAAACGGACCAAAAATGACTTGACTCTGTCTTGTCAAGTAGTATAATATAGTAAAATATGCAAGAACTATGAAAAAACTTGCATATTTTTTTATGTCATAAATTGGGCAAGGTATGACATAAATTGTACATGGATTGGGATTGCACTGTTCATGTCAAGTGGTATAATATGATAAAATATGTGAAAAATGTAATAAAAAAGTTTATATAAAATTGTTGATTTTTTGAAACACATTTTTTATATATTCAAAGGTTAAAATAATTAATATTCAAATTTAATCAGATTTTTTTTAGCACTTTTTTTAGATTTTATTTCTATTTTTTTAGCATAAAAATAAGTTTTGATTTATATAAAAACAGGTGATAAGATATGGTTAAATAAGAAAAAGTATGTAGAGAAGAATTAAGTTCTTCTCTTTTTATATTGAAAGAAGGTGGATAGAAATTCAAAACATGAGGAAGCACATTTTTTTGCTATTTTTTACGAAGTGGTCACTTTATATTAAATTAGTAGCCACTTTTTTTGTTGCAATTAAAGGAGTTATTTATTATGAGTGGTCACTTATAATTGAAAAAGTAGTCATTTTTGCAAGTGCAAAAATTTTGTGCCACCTAGTTTTACCCTTTATTTATAAGGGTAAAATCAAAAAGTGGTGGCATTCTCCTTATGCCCATTAAAAAAATGCAATGTTTTTAACAAAAAAAGCCCTAAAAAATGTAAAAGTGACCACTCATGTTTTAAAAAAAGTTTTAGAAAATACTTGCAAAATTTATTTTTTTAAGTGATAAATGGAACGAAATAAATTTGAACTTAAAAGCATTTAAATGCCCATATAAGAGATGAAAGTGTTGGTCATAGTCAATTATGTGTATTTAAAATAATAAGCCATAGAATTGATTTATTTCATTAATGGAAGGAGGAATAAAAGTGAAAGAACCATTTATCGTGAACACTGATTTATTAGATTACTTGATGAAAAACATTAGATTAATTTCAGAATGTGATATTCAAGAGAAGGTACATAAATTTCCTTATACTAGATCAGTAAGTAATTTTTTTCAAAAGTTAGAGTATGAATATGATATTGATTTTGATGAAGAATTAATAAGTGAAAAATTGTTATCAAAGATGATTGATGAGATAGAAGAAAGTTTACCAAGATAAGGGGGATAATTATGTATATTAGTAATGTAAGTGAAGATGTAAGTAAATTATTTTCTTACATAGAAAAATTAAATGATGAAAGTAAGTTGAAAGTTTTGATTTATATACTTAATATAATTAATAATAATCAAATCAATGATAGAAATGAAACTAATCCAGAATTATTATTAGATGATGATTTAAAAATATTAAAGTTTTCTTTCATAGGATTAAATGATAATCATTGTGAAATATTTATTCAATATTTGATTTCAGTTTATAGCATAATGAATAAATATGATAAAGTTATGTATATAGAAAATAATGTTGAAGGATTAGTATATACTGAAGAAGAAAAAATAATTATTTATAAGTTTGAAAACTTATCATTTAATGATAAGTTAGATATTATTAGAGAATTATTTATAAGATATGATAATGAAACATATTTTAAAAATAAAATAACTATGGTTACATTTGATTCAAAATTAGATGGATTTGATATTGCAAATAATATTTTAAAATTTAAGGAGAGTGATTAACATTAAAGATTTTATAATAATACCTAGAAAGGTAATGCAAGATAACAGTTTGACTAAATCAGACTGTTTTTTATTTGGAAATATTTATAATTTAAGTAGGTTAAATGGTTATTGTTTTGCAACTAATAAAGTTTTATCGACTTTATCCTTTGTTAAGATAAGAACAATTAATTATTCACTGAAAAGATTAGAAAATAAAGGATATATTAAAATAGAAAGAATAAAAAACGATAATTTAACACAAAGAAGAATCTATATTAACGTGATAGATAATTCTAGTTGATATGCAATAGAATGCAGTTAGTACATGAATAGTAGTTCATATATATAATATAAAGTAAAAGAAAAAATAATATATTAAAAATTATATATATAATTTAGACAGGAGGTTTTAAAAATGACATATAATCAGGTATTATTATCTGGTGAGATAAATAATATTTTAATTAATAATAAATATATTACATTAGGTCTTACTTGTAAAAAGTATTCACCTAATGAAAATAGCAGCATAGTTTATGCAAGTTTAAGAGTTTATGAAGATCTTTATAATAGCAATAAAGGTCTTTTTTTATTGGGTAAAAAAGTATATATAAAAGGTTACCTAAATTCATATTCGGATAAAGATAAAAAAATACATAATTATGTAACAGTAACAAGAATAGAAGGTTATGATTTTGAAAGTGCTAATGGTCCAGTTATTGGTGTTGATTATGATGGAGTAGAAACATGGAATGGTAAACGACTTGAAAATGAACCATTAACACAAGAAGAATTAAAAGAGTTGGATGAATTACTTAAACCATATAAGGATGGTGATACTAGTGAATAATAACTTAATTCAAAACATAAATTTAACTATGAAAGAAGATAAAAAAGAAATTTTTAAAGAATTAATAATTAATTATTTATTAAAGCAAATTAAAGAAGAAAAATAGTTCTGAATGATTTGCTTATTTTTATTTATTATGGTATGATGCACTTGTCTCGAAGAAAGTTAAGTGCTATAAGTGAGGAGGTATAAAGTGAATTATAGTTACTTAACGAATATAAATTATAATGCAGGTATTTATATTAGACTTTCTCAAGAAGATAAAGATAAAAAATATGAGTCAGATAGTGAAAGTGTTACTAATCAAAAAGAAATATTAAGAGACTATTGTTTAAGAAATGGATTTAATTTAATAGATGAGTATGTAGATGATGGTTATTCAGGAACTAATTTTGATAGACCAGGATTTATGAGAATGATTGAAGATATAAAAAATAAAAAAATAAATCTTGTAGTAGTAAAGGATTTATCTAGATTAGGTCGAGATCATGTAATGACTGGATATTATATTGAAACTTATTTTCCTGAAAATAAGGTAAGATTTATATCAATTGTTGAAAACTATGACAGTATGAAAAATCAGGCTAGTAATGATTCCTCAACATTCATTATTGCTTGTAATGATTATTATAGTAAACAAAATTCATTAAAAATAAGAAATGTATTAGATGCTAAAAGAAAAGATGGTAAATTTATAGGTAGTAAACCCTGCTATGGTTATATGAGAGACCCAGAAGATAAAGGACATCTAATTATAGACCCTAATACAGCTCCTTATGTTAAGCAAATGTTTGAATGGAGAGCAAATGATATAGGTATATCAGAAATAGCAACTCGTTTAACTAAATTAGGAGCACCAACACCAAGTGCTTATAAAAATCTACCAATATCTTCAAGAGTAAAAGAAAAAAATGTATGGACAATACATTCAGTTAAAAAGATATTAGAAAATAGAATGTACACTGGTGATATGGTACAACATACTCAAACTAACATAAGTTATAAATCCAAAAAGAAAGTAACACTAGATCAAAGTTTATGGGTAATAGTAGAAAGTACTCATGAACCATTAGTAGATAAAGAGACATTTAGAATAATAAATAAAAAAAGGGATAATCATAATAGAACTGTTACTAAAAAAACAGAAAGACCAATTAGATTACTCGAAGGATTAATCTATTGCAAAGAATGTGGAAATAGATTAGGAGTAACTTATAGAAAAAATCATGATTATTGGACTATTAATTGTAATAGATATGCTAGAGACCCAATTAGAGGAAGATGTAAAGCTCATTTCTTTCCATATGATTATTTCGAAGAAGAAGTATTAGAAGAATTAAACAAATTATTATCTGATTTATTTAAAGGATTAAGTATTAAAGAATTAAATGAAGAAATAATTAGTAGAACTAATTCGGGTACTAAATCACTTGATGAAATAAAGAAAGATATAGCAAAAGAAATTTTAAAATTATCTTCTAATATTAAAACTGTTTATCAAGATAGAATTGATGGAAATATTTCTTTAGAATCATATAAAATGATAGTAACTCCTTATGAAGAAAAAATAAGAAATCTAAAAGATAAATTAGAAGAAATAGAACTAGAAATTTTAAAAAGAAAAAATAGTGCTAATAAAATACCAAATTATACAAAGAAAATAAAAGAATTATTAAATATTCAAAAGCCAAATAGAGACTTATTATTTACCATAATAGATAGAATAGAAGCAGATGAAGATAGAAATATAACAATAAAGTTTAAATATAAAATACTTGATGATTATACTTTTACATATATTGATAAAAATTTGATAAGAAATCCTTACGGAAGACGAGGCAAAAATAGAATCTACAACAAAAATAGATAAAAATAGCAAAAAAACATTGAAAATATATAGAATCTATAAAGAACGGTTGACTTTTTTTGAAAAAAGTATATAATCTTTATCAAGAGGTGAAGAAAAAATGAGAAAAATCAACTTTCAACCAGGGGCATTACCAATTTTAACATTAATGAATGATGTGAAAGAAGCTAGAAGAGGTGGATTAGATTTACAACCGGAATATCAAAGAAATTATGTTTGGAATGATGATTTTAAAGAAAAACTAATTTTAAGTATTGCCAAGAAGTATCCAATAGGTAATATAACAATTAGAAAAATGGATGAGGCTAACAAAAAAGGCGCTAGACAAGAAGTTGTAGATGGACAGCAAAGACTTACTACAATTTATAATTTTATCAATGGAGAATTAACTATTGGTTATAACACTTCTAGAGAAATAGTAAAAGAAACTTATGACTTATATTCAAATGATGATAATAGGAATATAAAAAAAGTATTAAAAAAGTATAATGATAATAAAAAATTTAAATTAACATATGATTTGTTACCAGAATCGTTAAAAAGAATAATAGATGCATTTCCATTAGCTGTTACTTCTATTTCTGATGCGACAGACGAACAAGTTACAGAGTATTTTAGATTTGTCCAAAATCAAGAACGATTAAGAGCAGGAGAATTAATTAATTCAATGCCTGAATCAATTCTAGAAAAATACTTATTAAAAATAAATGATAAAGAAAAACTATTAAATATAATAAATTTTCCTGATTCAAGAATGGAATTTGACAAAGTATTTTATAGTTTGATTGGATTTTTGGATAAAAAAATCAATTTTGGAGTTACAGATAAAGTAATTAAAGATTATGTTTCAGAAAAAAGTAACGATTTAAGTGGTGATGCATTGTTATATGTAAATAATATGATTAATGGATTAAATGAAATAGGTAAACTTGAAAAATTACAAATAAGTACAAATAAAAGGATGCTTAAATTCTTACTTTTATTATTAGCTTTTGATTACATTGATTATAATCAACTTGATCAAACTTTGATAAAATTGAACGATATAAATATCAAACTATCAGCATTTAATTCTGCAAAAAAGGATGTTGTAGAAACAACATTTATAAAAGAAAAAGATTTAATTGAAACATATAGAAATATTGCATTAATATCAAAAGGAGCACATCCATTTGATAGAGTTTACTTACGCATGACGGAATTAAAAGATATATTAAATAACCACTAGAGCCGTCACCAGGTGGCGATGGAGCAGAAGTAATATATGCTTTGAGGAATAATGACACTTTTGCTAAGAAAATTGCTAAAGAGTTTGAAAATGCTGGTCAAAATGTTAGAAAATATTATCAAAGAAGACTTCCGAGTAACCCAGCGAAAGATTATTACTATATAATGCGTGATACTCCGAATAATGAAACAGTAATTGTGGAATATGGATTTGCTGATTCTGATGGTGATGATGTTTCACAACTTAAAAACAATTGGGAAAACTTGGCTGAAGCTGTAACTAAAGCAATTGTGGAATATGCCGGGGGTAAATATGTTGCTCCGATTGATTCAAATTACTATACTGTTAAAAGTGGTGATAGTTTATGGAGTATTTCAAAAAAGTTTGGGGTATCTGTTTCTGAATTAAAAGAAGCGAATAACTTATCAAGTAATTTATTAAGTATAGGTCAAAATTTAATAATTCCTGGTAAAGTTCCTGAAAAAGAAAGTGATGAATATGTTGTTCAAAAAGGAGATACTTTATATAGTATAGCCAGAAAGTTTAATACAACTGTGGATAACTTAAAGTCATTAAATAATATTACAACTGATTCTCTTGCAATTGGTCAAATACTTAAAATACCTGGTGAAGAAAGTATAACGGGAAATACATATATTGTTAAAAAGGGTGATAATTTATATAGTATTGCTAGAACTTATGGTACCACTGTTGATAAGTTAAAAGATATTAATAATTTAACATCAAATAATTTAAGTATAGGTCAAGTGCTTAAGTTGCCAAGTGGTGATACTACTAAAGATAATGTAGTATACACAGTCCAAAAAGGCGATAGCTTATATAGTATAGCTCGTGAATATGGAACTACTGTTGATGCTTTAAAAAAATTAAATAATATTACATCTAATACATTAAGTATAGGTCAAAAACTATTGTTACCATAACAGTAGTTTTTTTGTAATAATCATTGTTTTTGCCAAATGGTATTTACAGGTTAAAATATGGTAATTACTTCAAAAATTACTAAACAAAAATTAACTGAATATTCTAATCAAAAATATAATATTAAGAGATATAAAAGATGTTCATTCTTTAGATATGTGGAACAAAGAATTTTTTGTTAGTATTATTGGAGAATTAAAATAACCCAAAATCATTTTGTAATTTTGGGTTTCTTTTTTAGTTTCAAAGCTTTTTCTTTTAGGCTTTTTGTAAGATTTGGAAATGATTCTATTATTCTTTCATAAACATAGAAATCATTTTTTATGAATTTCTTTATAGCATTTTTAATATCTAGTGTTGAATCCTTTTTAATGTTTTTAGATACAAATTTTAATTTAAATACAATTATTAATGAAATAATAACATCAATAATAAATAAAGTTATTAAAATAATGGATATAATTAAAATTGTTTTTTCTGATAATTTGTTAATGTTTGTTATAAAAAATGGTGTTGCATATTTTATAGCAAGTACGCCGAGTATAGAAAATGGTGTCATTGTTTCTAAGCAAATTCTTCCATTTATATTAAATCTCATTTGAGAATAATCCCACCATCTAAGTTTGAATATTTTTTCCATTAAAAAACTTGTTATATATTCGAGTAATGAACATGTAAACATTGTTAAAATAAATAATACTATAATGTTATTCACATAGTTTTGTAATAATAAATTTAGTAAAAGACATCCGCATCCATATATTGGACAACAAGGTCCAAGTAAAAATCCTCGATTTACAAATTTTTTGTCTGTAATGAGTGTTAATGTTACTTCCATTACCCAACCTAGAAATGAGAAAATAAAAAATAATATACAATAAGAATAAAACATAGAAATCGCTCCTTATTCATTATTATACATTATTTGTTAAATTATGCCAAGATTAATGGATTTTTGTACATATTCCTGAATCTGGAACATAAAAACAATGGCTTTTATACCTTCCTGCTAGATCTTGATTGTACCAAGTTTGTTTACAAGATGCTCCTTTAGTGGGTGAATAAAACCATAAGGCATTAGTGGCTGGATGATAGTATTCTCCACGCACTATTCTTTGTGCTAATTGTTTTTCTAAAGTTGTGGCTGTTGCGTTAAATAGTGAAGAATTTACTCCGGTGAATTGATTAGGTTGGTAAATTGCATCATAAATACTATCGACATTTTTAAAAGTTAAACAATCTGCTAAAACTCTATTGGCTACAACATTTCCTACCATTAACATTCCAAGGTTACCTTCACCAAGTGCTTCTGCACGCATAATTCTTGCAAGTAAATCGAGTTCTCGATTTGTATAATTAAAAAGCATAATATCACCTTAATATAGTGTATGTTTTTATAATTAATCTGTTATTACCTCATCAATTTTATAATCAAATTTGTCAGTATCAATTTTTTCTACAAGACATTCTTTGTAACACAAACCAATAGTTTTAATTTTATGCTTACTTAAAAATTTATCATAATAGCCTTTTCCGTAACCTACACGAAAATTTTCTTTATCATAACATATACCAGGAACTATACATATTGTGCTATCAAAATCATTAACATAATTATTATTTATAGGTTCTGGTATATTATATTTTCCCGGTATTAATTCATTTAAACTTTTTATGTAACAAAATTTCATATTATCATTTATTATTTTAGGTATAGCTATTTTTTTAGAGTTTATAAAATGTTTGATTATTTCTGATGTATCAACTTCACTTTTTATAGAGATATAAATTAAGATAATTTTTGCTGATAATACATTTTGATTGTTAATAATTTGTTTGTATATTTCATTATCTTTAATATCTTTATTTTTGATATTATCTCTTTTTTCTTTATATGTTTTTCTTAAAAAATTTTTTTCCATAAGTATATTTAAGCACATATTTTTAAAAAATGCTAGTAATTTTATTTTTATTATGTTATAATCTATTTGTTTCCAAAGAATTTAGGGGCATGGTATAATGGTAGCATAGGAGTCTCCAAAACTTTTGATGGGAGTTCGATTCTCTCTGCCCCTGCCAAGAAAATACCGATTTTTCCTTATAAAATAAAGGAAAAATCGTTTTTTTATGTAAAAAATATTATTGCTTTTTTAAATATAACTTAGAATAATTTTTGTTAAGAGTTAACATCACACTAGAGGTGATAAAATTGATAATTCATAAAAAATACGATGTAGATGAAGGTTGTTTGGTATTACTTAATATTTTGGAGAATCTGTTTATTAGTTAATGTGTTTCTGTTCCAAGAAATATATATAAGGAAATTGAAAAATTATACGATTTGTTAGTTGAATATTTAGTTGGAAATTATTTGAATGTCGAAATGATATATACTAAATTAGTTCAAGAGGTAACATTTAAAGTTTTCACAATAAAGAAATATCAAATACTTATAAAAAGAGTTATCAAAAAAGCAAATCATAAATAATTTATTTTTATTATAATTATTTACCGATTTCGGCAGAAAAATTTGCTAGATTAATTGACAAAAACCCTAAAAAATAATATAATTACTTGGGTTGTTTATGTTTTTAAGCAAAAAATAAAAGATATGGCTGATATTATAAATAAAGCTTTGTCATATCTTTTTTTTAGCAAAAAATCTGAAGATAGGAGGTTGATAAAATGCTAAAAAATGCTATAGCATATATTTTAAGAAAAAGAAATAGAACAATTATAGTATTTATTATTTTAACAGTAGTTCTCTCTTGTTTATATTCATGTTTGAATATAACAAAATCAACAAATGATTTAGAAAAAAACTTATACAAAATTTCAAATACATCATTATCAATAACTAAAAATAATGGTGATACTTTTGAAACTAATCAGTTTAAAGAATTAGATAATATAAAAGAAATAAAAGAAATTATCACTAATTATGATGGACTTGCTAGAACTACAAACATTAAAGTTGTAGATGGAACACAATTAGTAGAACGAGATGATTTATCAGATGAGTTCAAAAATATGCTTTCAGTAGAAGCTACTAATAATAGTGAAAAGAATAATTTATTTAGTAGTGGTATTTTCACTATTATAAAAGGCAGACATATTAATAATAATGATAGAGGAAAAATTATTATTCATAGGGAACTTGCTGAAAAAAATAACCTAAAACTTAATGATAAAATCAAACTTGAATTAATTGATATTAATAATAGTGAAAAGAAATTAGAATATGAGTTTGAGATAATTGGAATATTCACAGGTAAAAAACAAGAAAAATATACTGGCTTATCATCAGACTTTAGTGAAAATATGATATTTATTGATTATGAATCAAGTCAAAAAGCATTAAATAAACCTGAAAATAACAAAATTGTTAATAAACTTGCAATATTTTCAGATAGTTCAGAAAATACAAAGGTTGCACTAAATAAAATTAAAAAAATTAAAATTGATTGGTCACAATATAGTGTTTCAAGTGATAACCATGTATTCGAAGAAACACTAGAGTCTATAGATGGAATAAAACATATTATTAAGATCATGACATATTCAATTATGATAGGTGGAATAACAGTTTTGTCATTAATATTAATACTATGGTTAAGAGAAAGAATATATGAAATTGGAATATTATTATCAATTGGTATAAGTAAAATAAAAATTGTAACTCAATTTATACTTGAATTATTATTTATATCACTACCATCTTTTGTATTATCATTGTTTATAGGAAATGTAATATCAAATATTATAGTCGGTGGATTTATGAATTCTGATGATTCAACAATAATGGTTGATAGCTTACTTAAAAACAATAATTTAATTCCAAATCTTATAACATTTCTACAAAGTTACGGAATATTAATTGGAATTATTGTTCTATCAGTTATTATTGCAAGTTTAATGATATTAATAAAAAAACCAAAAGAAATATTGTCAAAAATAAGTTAGGAGATTAAAAATGGATATATTAGAAATAAAAAATGTAACATATAATTATTCAAATTCAAATGAGTTAGTATTATCTTCAGTAAATCAAAAATTTGAAATTGGAAAATTTTATGCAATAATAGGAAAATCAGGGGCAGGAAAGTCAACATTACTTTCGCTATTAGCAGGTTTAGATAAACCACAAAAAGGTCAAATCTTATTTAAAGGAAATGATATAGAGAAAGATGGCTATAGTAATCATAGAAAAAATAACATATCGTTAGTTTTTCAAAACTATAATTTAATTGATTATTTAACGCCTTTAGAAAATGTTAGATTAGTAAATAAAAATGCATCTGAAACAATCTTATTTGAATTAGGGCTTGATAAAAGTCAAATAAATAGAAATGTAATGAAGTTATCAGGAGGACAACAACAAAGAGTGGCGATTGCAAGAGCATTAGTTTCAGAAGCCCCAATAATTATAGCAGATGAACCTACTGGAAACTTAGATGTTGATACTGCTGGTGAAATAATTGAAATACTTAAAAAGTTAGCAAAAGAAAGAAATAAGTGTGTAATCGTGGTAACACATAGTAAAGAAGTTGCAAATTCTGCTGACATTATTTTAGAATTAAGAGATAGAAAACTTAAGAAAATAAATAAAAATAATTAGGAGGTACAATAATGATTAAAAATGCATTTGCATATGTAACTAGAAAAAGTCTAAAATCAATAATTATATTGTTAGTTATAACAGCTATGTCAACGCTTTGTCTTATTAGCTTATCGATTAAAGATGCTACGAACAGAGCTTCAAAAGAAACTTTTGGAAATATAACAAATAGTTTTTCTATGGAAATAAACCGAAGAGTTAATTTCGGAACACCAAGAGGTGGTGGCAATATAAAAGGACAAGATATTAAAAAAATTGCTGAATCCAAAGATATTGATTCATATGTAAAAAGAATTAATAGTGTTGCTGATTTAGTAGATAATGATATAATAGAAACTCAAAAAACACTTTCAGGACAATCATCAGAAAGAGCAAAAAACTTTAAAAGAGCTGTTATGTTAACAGGAGTTAATGATTCATCAAAGGAAAATAAGTTTATCTCAGGAGCTTACAAATTATCTAGTGGTGAGCACTTAAATGAAAATGATAAAAACAAGATTTTAATGCATAAAGACCTAGCAGAAAAAAATAATTTAAAAATTGGAGATAAAATAAAAATAAAATCTAATTTATTTGATGCCGATAATGAAAAAGGAGCAAATGAAAAAGTTGAAGTTGAGATAAAAGGTCTTTTTGATGGTCATAATGAAGGTGGTGTTACTGTAGCCCAAGAACTTTACGAAAATACTTTGATAACTGATTTAGATACGGCTGCAAAAGTATATGGAAATACAGAGGATACTGTAGTATATCAAGATGCAACATTTTTTGTAAAAGGTGATAAAAATTTAGATAAAGTTATTAAAAATATTGAAAAACTCGATATAGATTGGCAACAATATAATTTGATTAAAAGTTCAAATAATTACCCAGCACTACAACAATCAATATCAGGTATATATAAAATAGCTAATAAATTATTTGCAGGATCATTATTATTTGCAGGTGTTACAGTTTCATTACTGTTGTTTTTATGGATGAATGCTAGAAAAAAAGAAATTGCAATTTTACTTTCATTAGGAATTTCAAAAGCCAAAATATTCGGACAATTTGTTATTGAACTAGTATTTGTATCAATCCCAGCATTTATAGGATCATACTTTCTAGCTGTTTATACAGCAAGTATTATTGGAAATAACATATTAAGTAAAGTCACTGGTACTATAGCAAAACAAATTGCTAAACAGTCAGCATCTAGCCAACTTGGAGGTGGAGCTGAAGTAGATGGATTTAATAAAACACTAACAAGTTTAGAAATTAATATATCTCCAAAATTAATGATATATGTAATTTTATTTATGTCAATAGTTCTTATAATTTCTTTACTAATTTCTTCATCAAGCAATTTAAAGAAGAGCCCAAAAGAATTATTAATTGATACAAAATAGTAATAAATATTTATAATTTATCAAAGTAAATCAGAAATGGTTTACTTTTTAAATAGTTAAAATTAAAATTTTGTAAAATGCAATTATTTTTCTACCGAATTCAGTAAAAATATGATATAATTTAAATATTGGAAGGAGATGGAAATGAAAAAACAAAATATTTTTATAATAGGTTTGATATTATTAGCAGTTATCTCATTTGTAATATTCATACTAGTATCAGGTAGTGGAAACAAAGGTAGTGTTGAAACACCAAAAGACATTAATGACATTATTAATACTATAAATAAAAATAACAAAAATGTTTTACCCGAACTTGAAACTATGAAAGTAGATATAAAGAATATTGATGAAGTTACTAGTTATACTGGTTTAAAAACAAATGATGGTATCGAATCAATTGTTGTATCAGAACCATTGATAACATCACAAGCTTATTCAGTGGCTATTGTTAAGGTTAAAGATAATGCTGATGTAGAAAAAATTAAACAAGAGATGTTAGATAATATTGATATGAGACGTTGGATTTGTGTTTCTGCAGAACAATTATATATTACTAATAGTGGTAATGTAATATTCTCTGTGATGGCTGATAAAGATATTGCTAAGGCAGTATATAATGATTTTAAAAAATATGTAAATAATAATATTGGAAAAGAATTAGAAAAATCGAATGATGAAGAAAATATAGAACTTCCGCCAGAAATGCCAGCAACAGAATAATGTGGCACCTTTTAAGGTGTCTTTTTAAAAGGAGGATAAAATGTTATTTACTAGTATTAGTTTTTTATATTATTTTTTACCAGCATTAATAATTATATATTTTATAACACCCAAAAAATATAAAAATATTATTTTATTAATTGCATCTTTATTATTTTATCTTTACGGAGAACCTAAATATGTTTTTTTAATGATTGCAGAAATTATTATTGCTTATATAGGAGCTATTTTAATTGATAAATATAAAAATCAAAGTAAAAATATATTAATAACAACTTTATTTATACATGTATTTTTATTAATAATATTTAAATATACTGATTTTATTATACAAACAATTAATGATATATCTAATACTAATATTAAATTATTAAATATTGCATTACCAATAGGAATATCATTTTATACATTTCAAATTATAAGTTATGTTATTGATGTATATAATGGTAAAGTTAAAGTTCAAAAAAACATTATAAATTTAGCCACTTATGTATCTTTATTTCCACAGTTAGTTGCAGGACCTATTGTTAGATATCAGACAGTAGAAAAAGAATTAGATGATAGAGTACATAGTTTTAATAATTTTGCATATGGTATTAGAAGATTTTCTATTGGACTTGCTAAAAAAGTATTGATAGCTAATGCTTTGGGAGAACTTTGCACTAAAGCTTTTGCTCTAAATGAAACAACCGTAATATTTTATTGGATATTTGGTATAAGTTATATGCTACAGTTGTATTTTGATTTTTCAGCTTATAGTGATATGGCTATTGGTCTTGGAAGAATATTTGGATTTAATTTCCCCGAAAACTTTAATTACCCATATATATCAAAAAGTATAACTGAGTTTTGGAGAAGATGGCACATTTCTCTTGGTACATGGTTTAAAGATTATGTTTATATTCCACTTGGAGGCAATAGAGATGGTAAATATAAACAAATAAGAAATATTTTAATAGTATGGTTATTGACTGGAATATGGCATGGTGCTAATTGGACTTTTTTAATCTGGGGATTATTGTTTGGAATTATTCTTATAATTGAAAAAATATTCCTTAATAAATTTATGGAAAAATTACCGTCTTTTATAAGAAGAATATATGTATTATTTATTGTTATGATATTATTTATTATTTTTAATGCCGATAATATGTCAGTAGCTTTAACTAATATTAAAGGGTTATTTGGAATGAATGGAGAAGTTTTTATTAATGATTATACACTTCATTACTTAAAGTGTTATTTACCATTATTAATTATTGCTTTTTTGGGGGCTACTCCATTAATCAAAACATTAATAGATAAATTAAGAAAAAATAGATATGTAAATAACATAATTAATATTTTAGAACCAATTTTTATAGTTATGATATTATTTGTTGTTACTTCTTATTTGATAGATAATTCATATAATCCATTTTTATATTTTAGATTTTAAGGAGGTTATACATGAACGATAAAATTAAAGATATAGTTGTAACTATAATATTTCTTTTTACTATAATTTCTTTATTTTTGATTAATGTTATAAAAAAAGATACTGATATTTCTATAGCAGAGAGAAGAAAACTTGCTACTATGCCAGAATTAACTACTAAAAGTTTATTTGATGGTACTTATTTTAAGAAATTTGATTCTTATGTTACGGATCAATTTGTAGAAAGAGATGCTTTTAGAAAAATTAAAATAGATATAGAATTATCTACTAAAGGTGAATATAATAATTTATATTTGTATGATGATTATATTATTGAAGAAATATTTCCTTTAAATAGCAATTCTATTAATAATTTAACTAGTAAGATTAATTATATAAAAGATACATATTTGAACGATAATAGTAATATTTATTATACTATTATACCTGATAAAAATTATTTTGTTAATAAAGGTAATTTAAAACTTGATTATAATAAATTACAAGATATGATGAAAAGTAATTTAACAAATCTTAATTATATAAATATATTTGATAAATTAACTCTTGATAATTATTATAAGACCGATACTCATTGGAAACAAGAAGATTTATTTGATGTTGCAAATACTATTGCTAATCAAATGAATTTTGATATAACTAATAATAATGTTGTAAATACAGTTACTACTTTTAAAGGTAGTTATGCTGGTAGATTATCAGTAACCAAAGATATTGATACTATAAAAACAATATCTAATCCATCTACTCTTAATAGTAGTGTGTATAATTATGAAACTAAACAATATACAAAAATATATGATTTTGACAAACTAAAATCATTAGATAAATATGATATATATTTATCAGGAGCATCTTCGATTATAGATATTGTTAATCCTACTTCAAATAGTAATAGAGAGTTAATTGTTTTTCGTGATTCTTATGGCAGTAGTTTAATTCCTTTATTAATGGAGGGTTATAAGAAGATTACTGTTATTGATATTAGATATGTTTCTTCAAGAATTTTGAATAATTATATAATATTTAATAATCAAGATGTTCTTTTTATGTATAGTATATTAACTATAAATAATAGTTTTTCTATTAGATAGGGAATCTATTTAATTAGATTTCTTTTTTCTTTTATTAAAAAGTATGTTATAATAGAAAACAAGTGTAGTTGGAGGTAATAATTATGATTAATAAAATTGGTACTTTTAAGGATTATAATGATGGTACATTAAAAACTGTTTTTGATGTTGGGGATAATAAGATTATAGAAATGTCTTTATTATTTAATAAGAAGGATAAAGATGTAGTTTGTGTTCCTACTCATCATTTTTGTAATTTAGGTTGTAAGATGTGTCATTTAACTAATAAAGGCCTTAATAAAGTAATGACTCCGATTAAATGGGAAGACTTTATTTATTGTTTAATTAATACATTATCTATTAATGGTAAAAGAAGAACTGATAAGGAGAATTTACTTATTTCTTTTATGGGAGTAGGTGAGCCTCTTCTTAATTTGAAGTTAATTGAAGATGTATATAGAAAAGAAGATTTAATTAGAGAGAAACTTGGTTATAAGAATATTGGATATGCTCTTGCCACGATGATGCCTAATGATAATATTATTAAATTGGGTGAAATGGTTAATAGTTTAGATATGCCCCTTAAAGTACATTTTTCTTTACATAATCCTATTGATGTAAAAAGATATGAATTAATTCCTAGTACTAAGGTTTCTGTTCAAGATGCTCTTGCATATTTAGTTAGTTATAGAAATTTATTACAAAAGAATGAAGTATTAATGAATAAGTATGTAAAGCTACATAGTAATAATGATCCTATAGAAATACATTATACTTTAATAAATGGTGTTAATGATGATATGAAAGAACTTGATAGAATGTGTAAATTACTTGACAGATATAATATTACAATAAAGTTTATTAGATTTAATCCTATTAATGAACTAGAGATAAGTAAAAATGAGCAGTTATGGGTAAGAGAGATTTCTAATAGAGTATCAAATATTAGAATTAAAACTTATAGTCCTCCTGGTAGAGAAGTTGGTAGTTCTTGTGGTGAGTTTACTAAACATTTTTATCATATGGAAATTGAAACTGAAGAACAAAGAGAAGAATTTGATACTTGGAAAGTTAAACATTTAGTTAAAGAATAAATATATATATTAGAATATTGCTTTTACTTTTGGTTTGTGTTATTATTTAAGTAGGAGGATATGATATGGAAAAGAAAAATACAGGTTTTATTGTTTTGGTTGTTATACTATGCTTATTAGTAGGAGGACTTGGAGGTTATATTATATGTGATAAAGTTATCAATAAGGATAATGACATCGATAATAATGTTGTGAAAGATATTAGAATTAATACTGAAAAAGATTATGTATATGATGCTGATTATTCTTATGATAATAAGTATACTGAGTTTGTCAGAAAAAATGGTAATGATAAAGTTATTAATATAGATCGTTATGGATTATCTGTTAGTGGTAGAATTGGTAAACAATATTTATCAGATTTAAAGGTTCCATATTTGAATATTAATTCTGATTATGCTAAGGCATCTAATGAAGAAATTAAAAAAATATATATAGAATATGCAAAAAGATTTGATGCTTGTGCAGAAATTGATCAAGATAAGGCTGTTAGTTGTTCACAAATACTTACATATAAGACTTTTAAATATAATAATATCTTGTCTGTCGTTATTATTTCTTCAATTCAAGCTACTTCTAAATGGGTATTAGATTATAATATTTATAATATTGACTTAACTTCTGGTAAGGAAATTAAATATTCTGATATGGTATCGACTCTTGGTTATGATAATGATACTTTATTGGATAAAGAAAAGGAATTACTTAAAAATAAAATGAATGAGTTATGGGGAACTGATTTTGACTTGAATACTTTATGTTTTGCGGAAGATAAGAACTGCTATAACATTGCTAATAAAATGTTGGAAACTTCTATAAATGATGGCAGTATTTTGTATTTTGTAAACGATAATGGTAATTTGAACATATTAGTTGTTCCTTATGCTGATTTTGTACAAGATGGAAATATTAATAGGTATTTAATTGAGGTTACTAAATAGTAGCCTTTTTCTTTTGTATAATTTTTCGAGGATGAGACCTGGGCTCAGACTCGCCTTACGAGACTACAGGCTCGGAAGGCAATAAAAAGATATTGTAATTTTAATATAATTCTATTATAATATTGTTGGTGATTGATATGAGTCAATATTTTGATAATGATAAAAATATTAAGAGTGAGAAAAGATTAATTAAGTTTAATTTTAATAATAAAGAATTTTCTATATATAGTGATAATGGAGTGTTTTCTAAAGATAGATTTGATTATGGTACAAGAGTTTTACTTAGTAGTATTGATATAGATAGTTTATCTGGCAATGTTCTTGATCTCGGATGTGGACTTGGAGTAGTAGGTATTATACTTGGTACTTTTAATAGGAATATTAATATAGATATGATTGATGTAAATGAGAGAGCTATTTCTCTTACTAAAGATAATCTTATACTTAATAATGTTAAGGCTGATGTATTTGTTAGTAATGTTTATGATAATGTTAATAAGAAGTATAATTATATTATTACTAATCCTCCTATTAGAGCGGGAAAGGATGTTATAAGAAAATTTTTATTTGATGGATATGATTATTTAGAAGACGATGGAGTAATATATTTTGTTATGAGGAAAGATCATGGTGTTAAATCAATGATTAAAGAATTAGAAAATAAATATATGGTTAATGTTATTGATAAAGATAAGGGTTTTTATGTTGTAGAGTTAAAAAAGTGTCGATAATGATGCTTTTTTATGTTTTTGGTAAAAAAATGTGAAAAAAATGAAAAAGTGATGTCAAAGTTATTGACATACTCGTAAAATGCTGATAAACTTATAAATTGGTAACACATCTTTTAATGTGACTGAAATTTAAAAAAATTCTAGGTATTGGGGTGAAAAATTAATGGCTTATAAGTTAAAACAAAGCGGTGATTATAGAAAAAGAAGAAACTTTTCTATGATCAAAAATTCACTAGCAATTAGTGATTTATTAGAGGTGCAAACTGAAAGTTATAAATGGTTTGCAACAGAAGGGATAAAAGAGGTTTTTGAAACATTTTCACCAATTGAAAGTTTTTCTGGTAGTTTATCTTTAGAATTTGGTGAGTATGAATTTGGTACTCCTAGATACTCTATTAAAGAGTGCAAGGATAGACAAATTACTTATGCTGCTCCTTTAAAGGTACAGACTAGACTATTCAATAATGAAACTGGGGAAGTTAAAGAGCAAGAGATATTCTTAGGTGATATGCCACTTATGACTGATGCTGGTACATTTATCATAAATGGTGCTGAAAGAGTTGTTGTATCACAACTTGTTAGATCTCCTAGTGTATATTATTCTAAGGAAATTGATAAAAATGGTAAACCTGTTTTTGCATCTAAAGTTATTCCATCTAGAGGTACTTGGCTTGAATATGAAACTGATGCTAAAGATGTTATCTATATTAGAATAGATAGAAATAGAAAAGTACCAATGACTACGCTTTTAAGAGCAGTAGGTTTATCTAGTGATGAGGATATTCTTTCTTTATTTGATAATGATGTATATTTAAAAAATACCATAGAGAAAGATTCTACTCATAATACTGATGAGGCTCTTATTGAAATATATGAGAAATTAAGACCAGGAGAACCTACTACTTTAGACAGTTCAAAGAACCAATTGATTACTAGATTCTTTGATGATTTTCATTATGATTTAGCTAAAGTAGGTAGATATAAGTTTAATAAAAAATTAAATGTTAAAGATAGATTACTTGGTAATAGACTTGCTGAAGATATTATTATCGATGGTGAAGTTAAGATTGAAAAAGGAACTCTTATTAATAAAGAGGTATATGAGGAATTATGTACTTATTTAGATAATGGTTATGGTGTTACTGAGGCAAAAGTTAATGAGGATTTAACTATTAATTCAAGTATAGATGAACATAACAAGATTCAAGTTATTCATTTATATTCTAATGTAGATGATAAGAAAATTGTTAAAGTTATTGGTAATGATCCATCTGCTAATATTATGAATCTTACAATGTCTGATTTTTATGCTTCTGTTAGTTATTATCTAAACTTAAATGAAGGTATTGGTAAAGATGATGAAATTGACCACTTAGGTAATAGAAGAGTTAAACAAGTAGGTGAATTATTACAAAATCAATTTAAGATTGGTTTTAGTAGAATGGAAAGAGTTATTA
>ERZ835980.1358-NODE-1358-length-27658-cov-5.301163_pt1 | contig 27658 bp, 30 predicted proteins | sample MGYA00519943_ERZ835980 | MGnify/ENA primary metagenome ERZ835980 (study PRJEB31850, sample SAMEA3708791) | human gut metagenome | biome: human gut; feature: human-associated habitat; material: faeces | place: China | collected 2014 ... | reverse complement strand
AATGCGTGCACGAATCTGCTCGGCTTCCTCGTGCGCTATGTTCGCACGCGTGGTAGTATGCAGTCACGGGGGACGGCGCGAGTCCTCCTTGCTGACTTTTGCCGCGCTTTTGGTCAGTGAAAAGCGCGATAAACACAAAGTTTCTTTTTGTACTTTTCGTCACGGAAAAGTACGAGAAAAGAAAAGTATCTTTTATTACTTTTGTCACCGAAAAGTACGGCAAAACATTTTCTTCAAGCTTCTTTTTCGCCAAAAGAAATTCAAAATCCCATATAGTTTTACGCTCCCGATGAAAATATTTGCATCGGGAGCGCTAAAAAATTATTTATCCTGATTATTTCTTGAGAGCGACGGCAGCCTTTGCCTTAGCGGCAATATTCTGCGCGGTAAGACCGTATTCCTCAAGAAGAACAGGAACCTTGCCGCTCTTGCCGAACTTGTCCTCAACGCCTACGCGTACTACGGGAACAGGGCAGGCAGAAGCAAGCGACTCGCATACGGCACCGCCGAGACCTCCGATGATATTATGCTCCTCTGCCGTGACCACCGCACCTGTTTTGGCGGCAGAGCGCGCAAGAAGCTCATCGTCGATAGGCTTTATAGTATGAATATTGATAACCTCTGCATCGATACCCTCTGCCTTAAGCAGTTCGCGGGCTTCAAGCGCGAGATGAACCATCAGTCCCGTTGCGACGATAGTGACATCCTTGCCCTCGGCAAGAACGATACCCTTGCCCATCTCGAATTTATAATCCTTGCCGGCATAGAGATACGGAACAGCCGCTCTGCCGAATCGCAGATAAACGGGTCCGACATAGTTTATAGCCGCCTCAACAGCCGCGCGAGCCTCCTCGCCGTCGGCAGGACAGATAACCGTCATGCCGGGGATGGTGCGCATGAGTGCGATATCCTCATTGCACTGGTGCGTAGCGCCGTCCTCACCAACGGAAATGCCGGCGTGAGTTGCGCCTATTTTAACATTGAGATGAGGATAGCCTATGGTATTTCTCACCTGCTCAAAGGCTCTGCCCGCCGCAAACATTGCAAAGCTGGAGGCAAAAACCGTCTTGCCTGTTGTGGCGATACCTGCCGCAACCGTCACCATATTGCCCTCGGCAATACCGCAGTCAAAAAAGCGGTTCGGGAATTTCTTCTTGAAAACGCCTGTCTTTGTAGCCGCCGCAAGGTCTGCGTCGAGCACTACGAAATCATATTTATCGCCCAGTTCGGCAAGCGCATTGCCGTAGGCTTCTCTTGTTGCAATCTTATCAGCCATTTTCTCTTCCTCCTTTATGCCATCAGCTCGGCTACAGCCTGCTCATACTGCTCCTTATTCGGAGCGGCGCCGTGCCAGCCTACCTGATTTTCCATGAACGAAACGCCCTTGCCCTTTGTAGTATGGCAGACAACGGCTGTCGGCTTGCCCTTGCAGGCTTTAGCGGCAAGGACGGCGGCTTCTATCTCTTCGAGATTGTTGCCGTCGATGGAAATAACATTCCAGCCGAATGCCTCAAACTTCTTGTCGATAGGTGTGGGATTCATAACATCGGTTATCTTGCCGTCTATCTGAAGTCCGTTGAAATCGATGAAGGCGCAGAGATTATCGAGCTTGTAATGAGCGGCAAACATGGATGCCTCCCATACCTGACCCTCCTCCAGCTCGCCGTCGCCGAGGATAGTATATACGCGATAGCTCTTATCGTAAATCTTAGCCGAGAGAGCCATGCCGCATGCGGCGGAAATACCGAGACCCAGCGAGCCTGTCGTCATATCGACGCCGGGCGTATGCTTCATATCGGGGTGACCCTGAAGAAAGCTGTCCGCCTGACGCAGAGTCTTGAGCATATCGCGGCTGAAATATCCGCGGAGAGCGAGAGTTGCGTAGAGTGCAGGAGCCGTATGACCCTTGGAGAGCACAAATCTGTCTCTGTTCTCATCCTTCGGATTTGCGGGGTCGATGTTCATTTCTTCAAAATAAAGGTATGCCAAAATATCGGCTATAGAGAGCGAACCGCCCGGATGACCCGAGGATGCGCTGTATACCGCCTCGAGCGCGCCGAGACGAATATCGCGAGCCTTTTCTTTCAGCATTGAAAGCTTTGCCTGTTCCATTTGAAAACCTCCAATTTCGTATATGTGATTTTTATTTTTCACGGATAAATTACCAATTATAAATTGTATCATTTCATTTCGCATTTGTCAACCGCATTTTGGTAACAATCGGGTATATTTTGATTTTTTTGTGAAAAATCTCATTCCGGCGGGGCAAATTGCGTTTTTCCTCTTGTATTTTCGCCCATTATGGTATATAATTGATTATTATATTTTAATTTCCATCACTCAGAAAGGACACTACGGAAAATGAAAAGAACAACAATAAGCGAAATTTATAAAAGTCCCGAGCTTTTTGCCGATAAGGAAATAACCGTCGCAGGCTGGGCAAAGACTATCCGCTCCAGTAATGCTTTCGGCTTCATAGAGCTTGGCGACGGAAGCTTTTTCTCTCCGCTGCAGATAGTTTTTGAGGCGGACAAGCTTGATAACTATAAGGATATAGCAAAGCAGAATGTGGGCGCGGCGCTCATCGCGCGCGGCACTCTCGTACTCACTCCCGAGGCAAAACAGCCCTTTGAGCTGAAAGCCGCCGAGATAGAGGTCGAGGGCACATCGTCACCGGATTTCCCGCTCCAGAAGAAGCGCCACTCGCTCGAATTTCTGCGCACCATAGCGCATCTGCGCCCCCGCGCAAACACATTCAATGCGGTATTCCGCGTACGCTCCTGCGCCGCTCAGGGTATACACAAATTTTTCGCCGAGCAGGGCTTTGTATATGTAAATACGCCGCTCATCACGGTAAGCGACTGCGAGGGCGCGGGCGAAATGTTCCGCGTGACCAACTTTGACCTTGCAAATGTACCGAAAAACGAGGACGGAAGCGTAGATTATACGCAGGATTTCTTCGGAAAGGCGGCAAACCTCACCGTTTCCGGTCAGCTCAATGCCGAGTGCTTCGCGCAGGCTTTTGCCAAGGTTTATACCTTCGGTCCCACCTTCCGTGCAGAGCGTTCAAATACACAGCGCCATGCGGCTGAATTCTGGATGATAGAGCCCGAAATAGCTTTCTCCGACCTTGCGGACGATATGGCTCTCGCCGAGAATATGACAAGATATGTCGTAAAGTATGTAATGGACAACTGCCCTGCCGACCTCGAATTTTTCAATAAATTCGTAGATAACACACTTCTCGACCGTCTGAATAATATAGTTAACAGCAGCTTTGCTCATGTGACATACACGGAAGCTATAAAGCTTCTCGAGGAAAGCGGCAAGGAATTTGAATACAAGCCTTTCTGGGGTTGCGATATGCAGACAGAGCACGAAAGATACCTCTGCGAGCAGATATTCAGAAAGCCCGTGTTCGTAACGGACTATCCCAAGGAGATAAAGGCATTCTATATGCGTCAGAATGACGACGGCAAGACTGTTGCCGCTATGGATATGCTTGTCCCCGGCGTTGGCGAGCTCATCGGCGGAAGCCAGCGTGAGGAGCGCATGGATAAGCTTCTCGAGGCATACGGGCGCTTCGGACTCAATCCGGAGGATTACTGGTGGTATACGGAGCTTCGCAAATACGGCGGCACGCATCATGCGGGCTTCGGTCTCGGATTTGAGCGTCTTATCATGTATATCACGGGCGTTTCCAACATCCGCGATGTCGAAGCTTTCCCGAGAACGACAGGCAACGCCGAATTCTGATTTTTCATTTTTCATATTAAAAGAGGCAAAAGCAGATGAAAAATTTCAATCTCATGTCAAAAAGCGAGCTTATCACGGAGGAAAAATCGCTCTCCGCAAGGTACGACGCCTTCCTCAAAATGGGGCTTCGCCTGAATATGGCGCGCGGACTTCCCTCCGCGCCTCAGCTCGATATGGCTTCTCCCATGCTCTCCTGCGTGACGGGAAAGAACGGCGATTATCTCTCCGAAAACGGAACCGACACGCGCCAGTACGGCAAACTTGAGGGGCTGGACGAGGCGGCGCGCATATTCGAATATATGTGCGGTGCTCCGCGTGAGTGCACTACCGTGACAGGCTCGGCAAGTCTGAATATCATGTACGATGCGCTGACCTGCGCCATGCTTTTCGGCGTCGGCGAAGGGTATGCGCCGTGGTCGGCTCAGGGAAAGATAAAATTCATCTGCGTCGTCCCGGGATATGACAGGCACTTTGCCATGTGCGAGCTACTCGGCATAGAGATGTTGAGCGTCGGCATCACACCGGAGGGACCCGATATGGACGCGGTTGAGGAGCTGCTCCGCGATCCCGCAGTCAAGGGAATGTGGTGCGTTCCGAAGTTCGCAAATCCAACAGGATATACCTACAGCGAGGCAACGGTGCGGCGCATAGCGGCGCTTCATCCCGCCGCGCCCGATTTCCGCATTTTCTGGGACAATGCATATGCCGTTCATGATTTCGCGGGCTATACGCCGCTCCCCGATATCCTCGCGCTCACGCGCGGCACGGCAAACGAAAATATGGTCTATGAATTTGCCTCAACCTCGAAGATTACGACCCCGGGAAGCGGTATCTCCGCCTTTATGTCAAGCGTCGAAAACACGAAGTGGTTCCGCAAAATGCTCGGCGTGCGCATCATCAGCTATGATAAGATAAATCAGCTCCGCCATGCTCGTTATATACCTTCAAAGGAGGCACTGACGGCGATAATGGCACATCATGCGGAAATAATCCGTCCGAAATTCGAGGCGGTGCTCTCCGTTTTTGAGCATGAGCTTGCAGGCGCGGGAATCGCAAAGTGGACAAATCCGACGGGCGGATATTTCATCTCGCTCAATGTCATGAGCGGCACGGCAAAGGAAGTTTTCCGCCTCTGCCGCGAAGCGGGCGTTACGCTGACGAATGTCGGCGCCACCTTCCCCTACGGCAAGGACCCTCAGGACAGCAATCTGCGCATAGCGCCGACTTTCCCGAGCGTGGACGAAATAAAGCTCTCGGCAGAGGTTATTTCCGTCTGCGCGAAGCTCGCCGCCGTGCGTGCGCTTCTCTCAAAATAAAAGCCGATAAAAAGGCATGAAAACAAAAGGCAAATCTTTTTCAGGAGACAAATTTATGAAAATAGCGGTCCTCGCAGGAGGCTACAGTCATGAGCGCGATGTTTCGCTCACATCGGGATGCAAAATAGCGAATACGCTCTGCTCTCTCGGGCACAGCGTTGCTCTCGCGGATGTTTACAGCGATATAGATACGGCAAAAATACAGGATATGTTCAGTTCCTGCGGCAATTATTCCTATACCATACCGAGCGCCGAGCCGAATCTCACGGCGCTGAAAGCCGAGCGCGGCATGGGCGAGCGCCTTATCGGGCGCGGCATAACCGAGCTTTGCGCGGCGGCTGACATCGCCTTTCTCGCGCTTCACGGCGGCATGGGCGAGGACGGCAGAATACAGGCTATCCTCGAGTGCGCAGGCATAAGGTATACCGGCAGCGACTACGGTCCCTGCTACCTCGCCATGAACAAGAGCATCGCAAAAACGCTCTTCTCGGCGGCAGGCGTTCCCGTTCCGCAGGGCTTTATCTACCGCGGCGAAAAGGCGGATGATATTCCGCTTCCCTGCGTTGTGAAGCCGTGTTCCCTCGGTTCGAGCGTCGGCGTTTCCATCGTACATACCAAAACCGGGCTTGAAGCGGCTCTCGGAAAAGTCTCGTCCTACGAAGGCGATACGCTTATAGAGAGCTTCGTTTCCGGCAGAGAATTTTCCTGCGGCGTGCTCGACGGAAAGGCTCTGCCGAGCATAGAAATAAAGCCGAAATCGGGCTTTTACGATTACGAGGGCAAATATCAGGCAGGCATGACGGAAGAAATATGTCCCGCCGACATCACACCGGAGCAGGAGGCGCGCATCGCCGCGCTTTCCGAAGCGGCATACCGTGCGCTCGGGCTTTCCGTATATGCGCGTTTTGATTTCATTCTCGATGAAAAAAGCGGCGATTTCGTCTGCCTCGAGGCAAACACGCTACCCGGCATGACACCAGCAAGCCTTATCCCGCAGGAAGCGGCGGCGGCAGGCATTTCATACCCTGAGCTTGTAACGAAAATAATAGAATTATCACTAAAAAAGGAATGATAAAATGAAAACCATAGTCGGTATAGATGTAGGCGGAAGCACTACGAAAATAGTGGCATTCAGCGGCGAAAAAATGATAGCGCCCCAGCTCGTGACGGCGACAGATCCGATAACCTCGCTCTACGGTGCTTTCGGTAAATTCACTGCCGAAAACAGGCTCGGACTCGGCGATATCGAAAAAGTGATACTCACCGGTGTCGGCTCCTCGCATCTCAAAGAGCCTATTTATGCGCTCCCCTGCGAAAAGGCAAGCGAATTTGAATGTGTGGCGCGCGGCGGGCTTTATCTATCGCATCTTGATGAAGCGGTAGTTGTCAGCATGGGCACAGGTACTGCGATAGTCCACGCCAAAAAGAACGGCAACGATTATATTACAAATTATCTCGGCGGCACAGGCGTCGGCGGCGGTACGCTTGTCGGACTCTCGAAAATAATGCTCGGCATGGAATCGATAGAGCATATAACAGAGCTTGCCGCAGGCGGTTCGCTTGATAATGTAGACCTGCGCATAAAGGATATTTCATCAAAGGAATCGATGATTAACCTTCCACCTGATATGACGGCGGCAAATTTCGGCAAGGTTTCCGATGTCGCCTCCAATGCCGATATCGCCCTCGCGATAATAAATATGGTGTTTGAAACGGCAGGTATGCTCGCCATTTTCGCGGCACGCTCGCTGAAAACGAAAGATATCGTTCTCACGGGAAATCTCGCCGCCATGCCGATGGCAAACGAGCTTTTCACCTCGCTTTCGCCGAAATTCGGCGTGAACTTCATAATCCCCGAAAAGGCGCAGTTTGCTACCGCCATCGGCGCCGCAAAAGCGAAATAGGAATGATAAAAAGGTTAATACGCAAAGAAAGGGAAACCGCACGGCTTCCCTTTGTTTTTTATTATATTTCACTTTTTCTTCACTTAGTAAAGTTTTCGCCCGCAAAATTGAAATTTTCGCCCGCCTTTTGGGGAAGGCGGCTGGGTCAAGGACAAGCCGCCCTTGTCGCGCTCCGCAGAGCGCGAAATCTTTTTTACGGCGTTTTCTTTTTTATAGCTTTTTCTTTTGCGGCGGCGATTACAAAAGAAAAAGCGGGCAGAGGTTCTGATTTTTTGATTTGTCTACTGACGAAATCATGAATTTATGTAGTAGGGGAGACCATTGGTCTCCCGCCAAAAAATCATAAAGAAACTTTTCTTTTTATCGCGCTTTTTACTGACAAAAAGCGCGGCAAAAGTCAGCAAGGAGGGCTCACGCCGCCCTCCTTGCAAACCTCCGTGCGGCGTGCACGAGTTAGTCGCAAAAAGTAGTGCGTGGCGAGCTTGTGCGGCACGGGGCAGGACGGAAATCGATAGTCTCGCGCTCACCGCAATTTTAACCATACCACGCGTGCGAACATATCACACGAAAAAGCCGAGCAGATTCGTGCACGCATTGTCTGCACGCCCGCTATAAATGCAGGGCGGGCGTGGATGAAGTATGTGCGCTGACGTGATGGAAAGCGTATTTTTTATTTTGGCAGTTGGCTATACTTGGATTTTATGCTGTAGCGGTCTGCGCTTATTACAGCGGTCTGAAAGTTCCATAGCATGCAGGCTCATTTCTCCGCTCCGTTTTCACAAAAATCCGCTGTTTTCATATAATACACCGAGAAAAATAACGCGGAGGGGACGAAAATGGCAATTCCTTTTACAAAAATGCACGGCGCGGGAAATGATTACATATTCATAGATTGCATGAGCGGCAAAACAAAAATAAAAAATCCCGCAGAGCTTGCGCGGCAGATGTCGCCTCCGCATTTCGGCATCGGAGCGGACGGCATCGTGCTGATACTTCCCTCCTCCGAGGCTGACGCGCGCATGCGCATGTTCAATGCCGACGGAAGCGAGGGCAAAATGTGCGGCAACGCACTGCGGTGCATCGGCAGATTCCTCTATGAGCGCGGCTATACAAAGAAAACCTCGCTCGTAATCGAAACGGCATCCGGCATACGGCGGCTATGGATTAAGCTCAAAGGCGGCAGATTTGTCAGCGCACTTGCCGATATGGGGCGAGCCTCGTTTCTCGCCGCCGATGTTCCCGTGCTCGCCGCGCCCGACCGCGATGGCTATATCACAGTCGGCGGTCTGCTCGGCGGCAGTTGCCGCGCCACCTGCATTTCCATGGGAAATCCGCATGCCGTCTTTTTCACCGACGACCCCGAAAAAATCGATCTCGATGGAATCGGCGCGGCGCTCGCTCATCACCCGCTCTTTCCCGAGGGCGTAAATGCGGAATTTGCCCGCGTTGCGGGAGGCGAAATATATATGCGCGTATGGGAGCGCGGCACGGGTGAAACGCTCGCCTGCGGCACGGGAGCGTGCGCCTCTGCCGCCGCCGCCGTCCATCACTGCCTGTTACCGCATGATACGCCGATAAAAATTCATATGCGCGGCGGCGATTTTGAAGCCACGGTGAAAAAGAATTTCCGCGTTCTGCTCTCGGGCACGGCGGAAACCGTCTTTGACGGCACATTTTACGATACGGAGGATAAGCTTTGATTTCGGCAAATGAAAATTTCACGCGCATTCCCGAAAATTATATTTTCGCCGAGGTGGTGCGGCGGCTGGCAGAATATAAAAAAGAACATCCCAAATCGGATGTGATAAGCCTCGGCATAGGCGATGTGACGCTTCCGCTTCCCTATCCCATATCGCGTGCCATGGCGGAAGCGGCACTCGATATGAGCACGCACTGCGGCTTTCGCGGTTATCCGCCGGATGGCGGTTACCCCTTCCTGCGCGAGAAGCTGGCGGCACGGTACGCGGATTTTGGCATTGCGCTCTCGTGGGACGAAATCTTCATCTCCGATGGGGCGAAAAGCGATCTCGCCGCCTTTCAGGAACTTTTTGGTTTTTCATGCGCCATGCAGAGCACGCCCGCATATCCCGTTTTCGGCGAAAGCTGTCTGCTTCGCGGCAAAAGGCTCGTTTCGCTCCCCGCCACACGCGAAAACGGATTTCTCCCGCTCCCGCCGAAAGATTTCCCGCTCGACGGCTGTCTCATCTCCATCTGCTCCCCAGCAAATCCCACAGGCGCGGCATATGACAGGGCAGGACTTTCCGCATGGGTGGATTTCGCGCGTGAAAGCGGCTCGCTTATCATTTTCGACTGCGCCTATGAGGCATATATCCGCGATGACCTGCCGCACAGCATTTTTGAAATTCCCGAAGCGAAATACTGTGCCGTAGAAATAGGCAGCTTCTCGAAATTTGCGGGAATGACCGGCGTGCGTTGCTCTTGGTGCGCGATTCCGCGCGAGCTTCGCATAGGCGGCACCGAGGTGCGCGCGCTCTGGTCGCGCAGGCAGAATATGAAATTCAACGGCGTTTCGTACATAATCCAGCGCGGTGCCGAAGCGGCGCTTTCCGATGAATGCAAGCCTCTGCTCCGTGCAAATATCGATTACTATATGGAAAACGCCGCAATCATTGCAGATGTGCTCCGCCGCCATGGGATATATTTCTCGGGCGGCAGAAATTCGCCTTATCTCTGGCTTCGGTGCGGCGACTCGCACGGATTTTTCGAGGCGCTCCTGCACGCGGGTGTAGTCGGCACGCCGGGCATCGGCTTCGGTGCGCTCGGAGAGGGTTATTTTCGCCTGACGGCATTCGCCACGCGCAAAAATATTATCAAGGCGGCGGCGCGACTGGACAAATTTTTACAAAGCGATAACAATTTTACCTTATATAACCCTTGAAAAATGGAAGAATATATTATATACTGTAGATGAAAAGACAATTTTTAAAAAAGAAAGGACGAAAAACTATGGAACTGACAAAAAACAATTTTGAAAAAGAGATCCTCTCGCATGACGGGCTCTGCATTGTGGATTTCTGGGCTTCATGGTGTATGCCATGCAAAATGCTCTCTCCCGTCATCGATGAGCTGGCAGAAGAATATCCCGAAGTAAAAATCGGCAAGGTAAATGTTGATGAGCAGGGCGAGCTTGCCGCAAAGTACGGCATTGCGAGCATACCTACGCTTCTCTTTTTCCGCGGTGGTGAGATAGTGAACAAATCCGTCGGCTACCGTGCAAAAGAAGCGCTTGCAGAGCTTATCTCGGAATCATGAGAGGTGCAATATGGGAAAAGTACGCCTCAATGAAAACAAGGAAATAGTGGAAAATATCCGTGAGGGACTGCGCCGCACAGGCGGCTATTGTCCCTGCAAAACAGCGCATACGGAAGACAACAAATGCATGTGCAAGGAATTTCGCGAGCAGATAGCCGACCCGAATTTCGAGGGCTACTGCCACTGTATGCTTTACTACAAGGAGAAATAAAAATGAAGCAATTTGAAAACACAGACCTCATTGAAAAACAGATAAATTCGACCTCGGTATTCCGCGGCAGACTTCTCGATGTTTACAGCGACGATATAGAGCTTCCCAACGGCGACAAATCAAAGCGCGAATATATCCGCCATGTCGGCGCGGCATGCGTTGTCCCGATAACAGACGACGGCAAGGTGATAATAGAATATCAGTACCGCTACCCTGTGGCAAGGGTAATGACGGAGATTCCCGCCGGCAAGCTCAATTCCAAGAGCGAGCCGCCGGAGGAAGCAGTGCGCCGCGAGCTTCTCGAGGAAACGGGAATCACGGCAGGCACGCTCATTTATCTCGGCGAGCTGATACCCACCTGCGCTTATTCCGATGAAATAATACATATGTATGTGGCAAAAGATTTGAAATACGCGGAGCGCAAGCTCGATGACGATGAATTTCTCAATCTATGCGAGGTTCCGCTCGAGGAGCTGGTGCACGAGATAATGGATGGTAAAATCCCCGATTCCAAAACACAGGCGGCTGTGCTCCGCGCATATCTGCTCGAAAAAGGTATCTGAGGAGGGAGAAAATGAGTTACTCCGTAGAATACAGAAAAATCCCGAGCGGTGATAAGATTCATTCGCTCAATGTAAAGGTATATATCCCAAACGGAGAGAAAAAAGGCATTCTCCAGATAAGTCACGGCATGACCGAGCATATCGAGAGATATGATGATTTCATGGGATTCATCGCGGAAAACGGTTTCGTCTGCGTCGCGCACGACCATCTCGGTCACGGCAAGACCGTGCGCGGAGATGATGAACTCGGCTTCATCGCATCCAAGGACGGCTGGCGCATCATGGTCGAAGATGTTTTCACGGTAGGTTCTGCAATAAAGGCGGAATATCCGGCGCTGCGCATGGTACTGCTCGGGCATAGCATGGGTTCGTTCATCGCGCGACTCACGGCATTTTATCATCCTTATTCATATAATGCGCTGATAATCATGGGCACCGGCGCAAAAAATCCCGCGGCAGAAGCGGGCATCGCGCTCACTGCAGCTATTGCCGCCGCCAAGGGCGAGAGATACATATCAAAAAAGGTAGACGATATGGCATTCGGCTCATTCGGCAAGAAATTCAAGGGTGAAACACCCTACGACTGGTTGACGCGCGACAAAGAGAAAATATCAAAATACGCCGACGACAAATACTGCACATTCAAGTTCACCGTTTCGGCAATGCGCGACCTGATGACGCTCAATAAAAACGCAAACTCGCGCGATTGGTTCCGCCATATGGCGATATCCGGCATTCCGATATTCCTCGTATCCGGCTCGATGGACCCTGTCGGCGACTATGGCGCGGGCGTTACCAAAATATATGAAACGCTTAAAAAAGCGGGTGTGCGCGACCTCACGATAAAGCTCTATGAGGGCGCGCGCCACGAAATACTCAACGAAACCTGCCGCGATACTGTCTATCGCGATATCCTCTCATGGATGACAAAGAGAGTATGAAATAAAGTAAAAAGTAAGAGTGAAAAGTGAAGAAGTAATAAAAACGGCTTTTCGACCACAGGGAGAAAAGCTACCTCACCTATTCACTATTCACTATTCACTATTACTTATTATTTTGCCACGCCTGCGCGGCAAGTGAAGAGTGAATAGTGAAGAAGTAATAAGTAAAAAGAAAAATCCGCATATGCGGATTTTTCTTTTTGGTGGAGTGACAGATGCGATGTCCGAACGATTTTTAAGAATTTATCGATCATCTTTCTTTCATAAAACACCTTATGACATAAAAACAATAAATTTGACATTAAAACCTTGCATTTGCAATAATTCGATGATATACTTAAATTGCCTGTTGATATAAGTGATATAAGTGGTACATATGCATCGACGCCGGGTCAGAATAACCCCATACGCTATCGCGGATATTATTACGATTCAGAGACGAGCCTCTATTATCTCAACAGCCGATATTATGACCCTGCGAATCGTCGGTTTATTAACGCGGATAACATTGGTTACTTAGGCGCGGGCAGTAATCTAACCGGTTACAATCTCTTTGCCTACTGTGGCAATAACCCTGTTATGGGATATGACCCCTATGGAACATTTGATTGGTCAAGTTTTGGAAAGGGTGCTGGTTGGTTAGCTATTGGCATTACAGCGATTTGTGTTGGTGTTTCTGTTTTGACTTGTGGGGTAGCTGCGCCTGCAATGATGGCTGTTGCAGCGGTTACGGTAACTGCTGGAGCATTAACCGCAGTAAATGGTGTGTCTGAATTAGGTGAGGCGGCGACTGGTCATAATTTTGTACGAGATGATGTTTTCCGTGGAAACGAAAAAGCTTATGATGTTTACTCTAATACCACTGCAGCTGTAGCAGAGATAGGAACGGCAATATGTGGTGGATGGACCGCAAAAAATGCGCCTCGAATAAAAGCCTATAATAATATTCAGAATTACAATTATACCGACACTATTTCTGATGTCACACATATGAGCAGACCATATGCAAACTCTGTATTAACACAAAAGCAAGTGATTAAATATGGTAAAATGACAAAAGATTCATTTGGTTATGTCTTTAGCGCTATGGGTTCTGTAAATGGAAAAGAAAAACTTTGGAGATTGGGAATAAATACCGTCAAAGGTTTAGTGTGGCATTGGGGACATGGTTTTTAAAATAGGAGGAAAAATGAAAAATCATATCCAAATGAATAAGATTGAGTTTATGATTGGCGATTTGTATGATAGGGATTCTGTTAAGGACAGAAATGATTTTTACCTAACGGAAGATAGGTCTTTATTATATCAATCCACAACAAATGGAGATTACAGTATATTGCTTGGTGGCAATTGGCGATTTGAACTTATAGTTGATAGTTCTACTGGTCTTTGTATAAAATTTCAAAGCTTTTTAGATGAATTAAAAGTGTTGCATAAACCTTTAGTTTTGCCGGAATCGAAAGCGAGAAGAGTTTTTATTAAAAGTGGCGAGATGCTTTTTCCTGGAGAAGGTTGCCATTATCATCCGTTTTCAAATAAAGTGTATTGGGATGAAAGAAAGAACATCCTATGCATCGGCAATCCTGAATCGATTGGGGAAGTGATTGAGTTTGCACCTCATATAATTATGGTTGTAAAAAGCCACCAATTGCATTGTCTTTATTTGACGTTAAATAATATTTCTGGTATTGATTTTTTGTAAGGGCTTGGGACTATCCCAACAAGTCTGTGTTTGGGTGACCAAACGCGATGCTTGCTGGTACACAGCATGCAGCTTGCAACATGTAAACATTTTATGAACATTCAAAGTTGAGACTTGCTTTTTTGCCTTTAAGTAAGGAAACAGTTGGAGGGACTTCTCTCCCTCCAACTGTTACTCTCACGGTAAAGGAGGCAACTACGGGAAAGATCAAGCTGATTGTTCACGAGTGTTTCGTAGGCAAGCAAAATCCGGAAGATGTCTTTGCGGCAGTGTTTTTGTCAAGTGCTGCCGTATTGACGGAGAGAAGATACCACGGTATAATAAAAGAAACCGAACAATCTCAGGATTCACTTTGTTCCCGGAAAGGAGCAGAACATGGAACAAGTGAGGAATGAGCAAACCATTTACAGTACAGCGGTCTATTGCAGACTCAGCAAGGATGACGAACAGGCAGGCGAAAGCGTCAGCATTGAAACGCAAAAGATGATGCTGGAGAACTTCTGCCACGAGCGAGGGTTTCCTATTTATGCAATCTATGCGGACGAAGGCATCTCCGGCCTCAACACCCGGCACAGGGAGGGCTTCAACAGGATGATCGCCGACGCTCTTGCCGGGAATATCGATCTGATCGTGACAAAGAGCGTCAGCCGCTTCGCAAGAAACACGGTCGACAGTCTTACAACGATCCGCGACCTCAAGAGCCACGGCGTGGAGGTTTATTTTGAAAAAGAGAACATATGGACATTCGACGGCAAAGGTGAGCTTCTGATCTCTATAATGTCATCGCTTGCGCAGGAAGAGAGCCGCTCCATATCGGACAATGTGACGTGGGGACAACGGAAACGTTTCGCCGACGGCAAGGTCAGCGTGGCATACAGCCGGTTCCTCGGCTACGACAAGGGACCGGACGGAAGGATGGTCATAAACCCCGCGGAGGCTGAAACGGTCAAGAAAATCTATAGGCTTTTCCTTGAGGGCATGACGCCATACGGCATCAGCCGACAGCTTGAAGCGGACGGCGACCTCAGTCCCTCCCACAAGCCGAAGTGGAACGCCCCCACGGTCAAGCGGATACTTTCCAACGAAAAGTACAAGGGCGACGCCCTCCTGCAGAAAACATGCACCGTGGACTACCTCACTAAAAAGACAAAGGTCAACAACGGTGAGATTCCTCAGTACTACGTCGAGGGCGATCACGAGGCAATCATCGATCCCGCCGTTTTCGACCGCGTACAGATAGAGCTTGAGAAACGCTGCTCCGGGAAGAACAGGCACAGCGGAGTCCACGACTTCTCCGGCAAGATAAAGTGCGGTGAGTGCGGCTCATGGTACGGCTCAAAGGTCTGGCACAGCACCGACAAGTACCGAAAGGTCATCTGGCGGTGCAACCACAAGTACGGCGGAGAAAAATGCTCCACGCCGCACCTGACCGACGATGAGATAAAGGCAACGTTCGTATCAGCGGCGAACAAGGTGCCCGCCGACAATGACACCGTCATCGAGACTTTCCGCCTTATCCGGGATTCAGTCTTTGACACCTCCGCCCTCGAACAGGAACGGACAGAACTGACTGATGAACTGAACGTCGTCGCACGGCTGATTCAGGACGGCATCTACCAGAACGCCCATGTGGCGCAGAACCAGGCGGACTACAACAAGGAATACGAAAGCCTCGCCGCCCGGTATGAAAAGGCAAAGAGCCACCTTGACGAGGTGGAGGCAGAAATTCACGACAAGAATTCCCGCCGCAAGTCCATCGAGCATTACCTTGCCCTTTTGGAAGAACGCAAGGATGCCGTCACGGAGTACGACGCTACCCTCTGGCACGACATGGTGGAATTCGTGACGGTCTACGGCAGGGACGACATCCGCTTCACCATGAAGGATGGGACGGAAATCCGAATTTAAATGAGCAGAAAAAAATTCCCGGCTATCGGGTTGATTTCCAATGGCTGGGAATTTAATATTGCTTATTCCTCTTCGTCGATTTCACCCCTTGCAGATGTGGTTAATTCCATCATTTTTTGAGCATAAGTAGCTCCATCAATTTCTTCATCAGCATACTGACGCATCAATTCGTAAATTTGTTCTTTCAATTCTTCTCGTGTCATATTTCTTTTCCTTCCGCCTAAATCATTTTTATCAATATTGGACGCTTGACTTTTTCAACTGATTATTCAAAATCCTTGTACTCCGCCTTAAGACGTTGGGAGTACTCTTCTTTAGTTTCATCTGTATAAAGATGCTTCTCGATGGTAGAAGCTCTCACTCTTCCTTCGTTAACATCGTTCAAGGTATCTCTCGCAGCATCTTCGCCAAACATATCAAAAAGCTTGCAGAATGTGACGGCATCAAGCTTATTTTTCCCCATAAGGACACCTCCTTAGTTATCTGGATTTCTGAAATCTTCTTCTGACTCGTAAATGTCATCCGCGGAAATACTGTTCTTGTGACCGCATTCAGTGCATTTCCACACATAATGGTGGTCATCGAATCCGGGCTGGTCATTCAGATAAGCGTTGCAACGATCACAATACCAGTCAATGCCAGGAAACCTTTCACTCATACTTTTTTCTCCTTCCGGTTTAATCTTCATCCCATCCTGTACCCATCAGTTCTCTTAATTCTGCACCTGCATTATAATCAGCACTGATTTCTTCTGTGGCACAGTATTCACACACATCGCCATCGGGATAATAATCGTTGTATGATCCCGCCCCATAGCTATGTCCGATGCTTCGACGTGCATAAGACACATCGAACTCTCTGCCGCACCTAACACATTTCGCCATTTTCTTCACCTCCCTCTGTATCAATTTCGTCCTCTGATACATCATCGGCGGCTGGCTCTGCTATTTCCGCATCTTTGATGCCCTGAATAAGCTGTTGTCTCGACAGTTCTGCTTGTTCAGCTGATATCTTAGGCTCTTTAGACTTTTCGATTCGCTTACGAATAATTTTATATAAGGCATAACCACCAGCGGCTATACCGGCAATTGCAAGATCCACAATTGCCTATTCTGATTTTCCGTCTTTTAAACCGTTGTTGTAGTTGAATGTCTCAAGATTTTTTACGAATTTTTCCAGTCCTCCGGCTTGCTTTGCTTGGTGAGATAAATCCGAATAATCCCAGCTCATGTGCGATTCCTCCTCTGCATATTGACCTTTCCTTGAGGTTTATAGTTATTATATCAAATGCCGAGCAAGCTTTCGCTCACGCTCCGTGAAGTTATGATGTTACAGAAATCGCGATCTGCAAGAACTTCTTAGCATACTTATTCCCGAGTTCACTCATAGCCCACAGCATTTCATGTCCCATAGCCTGGTTCGTTTCTTGAGAATATTCGTTTCGCACAAGTCCATATGCATAACGAACTGCCTTGTAATAATAAGCGAGATCTGAAAGCTGTGACGATTTTACTTTTTTCAGAAGGTCTTGCACAATCTCTTCTATGTCTTTATAGAATTCCAGGCTTTCAGTATCCTCAGAAACTTCGTCTCCGCCATCTTCGCTTTCAAAATCAAAATTTTTCAAATAGTATTGCTGAAGAAATTCTGCACCTGATATCTTGTTCTCCATCATGAGCTGTGCGCCTTGTGATATCTGCTGATTTAGCACATTATATTCTAATTGCAACAACCACCAGAGCATGTTGCCTGCCGCTTCCGGAACCGCATCCTTCTCAAAGGCGCTATCATATGAATCAAAGCAAATATCGTAATCCTTGTCATCGGGTTCTTGCCCGGATAGCATACACTCTTTAATCCTCATATGAGCATTATACCCGGCGGCAAAGGATGCATTCTTCATAGCCGTTTCTGAACATACAACAGGAAACGCTGCGAATGTAAGTTCTTGCGCTTTGTGTATGTCACTCAAAAAATTAAAAGATGTGTTACGTATCCCTGACAAATCAACATGCATAAGTTGTTCTTCGGTAACGCGGAAGTGTTCTGCTAACTTCTTTCTCACCTCGGGCTTTGGATTTCGGATACCCTTTTCATAATTTGATATTGCGCTTGGGGAATCCAATCCTATTGCAAAGGCAAGATCCATCTGTGATTCACCATATGCCATACGTAGGCTCTTAATATTTTGAGGCAAATAGTTTTTAATTCCTGCCATTTTACTCATCTCCAGTTCACTGATATTATATCTAAGCTGGTGCGACTTTCACCTTGCACCCCCTACCTGTGAAATGCACCCCCTAAAATGGATTTGCACCCCCTCGAATTTCAGGCGGCAAGGCTATCGCTGAATTGTATCAAACTCTGCACTTTGCTTTCATAAACTTTGTTGATTTCAGTTTTGCCCACTGTGCCGAGACGGGTCAGCAGTTCGGAAACATCCGCAGGGGTGAAGAACTCGCCGCCGGATTTTCCTGCACCAGATGCGTACATGGTCATCAGATACTCCTAGGCATCGCCAAAGGCATCAATATCGTGATCCTTTACATCGCCGAGGTTCATATCATCTACACCATGCAGAAGTTTTGCAAGGCGTTCATTTCTCTTTGCAACGGTAGAACAAAGCTTGTTGCTGTTTACATCAAAATCATCGAACAATCCGGCAAAGCTGCTTTCGGAAGATGAGCCTTTTGCAGAGCTTTCAATGTGGTTGAATACACGCTCCAAGGTTTCATTCAGGTTTTCATCGTTGTCGGCTCTGTGATTGACATTGCAAAACAGCTCGGACGGAAGAATAAAGAAGCCCTTTTCTTCTACCAAGCCGTCACGAGCTTCCTCGGCTTCGGCATCCGGCATTTTTGCATAGTCAAAAGCGTTGTTTCCGGCTTCCTGTTCACCGGAATTGACATAGCTTGTCAGGTTTTCGGAAATGTATCGATAAAACATGGTTCCGAGAACATAGTTCTTAAAATCCCAGCCGTCAACGGCACCACGAAGTTCATCAGCGATTGCCCATATCGCACGGTGCAGCTCGTCACGCTCCTGCTCTTTCTTTGTATCAATCATTGTTTCCGTTCTCCTTTTCATCAGGTATAAATTCCAGAATATCGTCAACGCCGCAATCGAGGGCAAAACATAGCTTTTCAATGCTCTCCAATGAAACATATTGGTCTCTTCTAAGTCGGGTTAAAATGTTGGCACTAAAGCCTGCCTGTTCTGTCAATTCAGCCGTTGCAATACCACGGTCGATTAACAGATGAAATAGTTTTTTATATGTAACAGCCATAGTACCCTCCCGATTTAAGAATATCCTTGTCTATTGTATCACGATAATGTGAATTTTTCAAGCAGTCGGGATGAAATATCTTGATTTAATCGTTTTGAATCTGTATAGCCTTAAAAATGAGAAAAACGATAGAACTATACCTTGCTATGTAATAGCGTTCAAAACATCGAGTACAGACCCGACATTTTGACCGCATATCACCCCTAAACGCTACTTTATTTTGTTCGGTTCTGGAACCTGGTTTGCTTTGCGGTCTCGCTTGCTTTCCGTCTGCGTTCCTCGCTCATGGGCGGTTGCAGACGGATGGACAGCCGGGACTTGTCGGGTACTTTTGTCTCGAAGGTGAAAGTCCGCCATGACCGTATAGCCGCAATTTTTGTTTATGCGATAGACTGCCACTGTGCTCAACTCTCCTTTGCGGAATTTTGTTCAGAACATTGGGTGGAGAGTTTTTCGGAGGAATAGGGGCATTCTTTGAAAGAACAGGACTGATATTTCCAGGTGCGGACGATGGAAACGACATGGTCAATCGGTATCATGGGACTCTCACCCCTCCGAGGATCGCTCCGAGCCGCCCCTTCAAAGAAAAGACGGAAGTATCATTATACCCGGCATCTGCATCGTCGCAAGCAGCCGCACCACACGGCTGTTATAGCTCTCCGGAGGTCGCTCACTCCCTTGCGGGAGGTCCTGGCGTCGGAAGCTGTGTTGTTTCGCAGAAGCGTTTTTGACGGATTTTTATGTTCAAAATGATTGAGCCGCTCAGGCCTCTTGTTTAATGCATAACGCTTCGAAAGCGTTGGCACTAAGTGATAGGCATGTACATTTAGCTATTACTGTGATATAATAACTAAGACAATGAGCGACAACGCGTGAATTCAAAGAATTCTCTTGTGTTGCAATTGATGTTTTACTCAGCAGGGAGGGTTAGACGCTGATGAGAGTACTTTGAAAAAACAATGATGTTTCCGAGCAGTGTGTCGTACAAAGCAAGCATCAACCTTCGGCGATTTGGACGTCATAGCGCAGTATGTGTAAAAATACTACACGATTACAAACATTATACTTGAAATGAACAAAGCATGGTACAGGCATTAAAAGATACAATATGCTGAAAGAAAAAACGTTAGAATTGCACAATGAGAGTAATATGAGTTGATACTATTATCAATAAGTTCATCTTTGAACTTAATACTTGATGGTGCTAGTAATGCGTCGCTGATGCAGTTGCGAAGTCTAACTCGAATTGCATGTAGTATAATTTAAAAATACAAACAATTGATATATGAATGGTAACGGAGAAAATGACATGGCAGGATTAAATGAAATGTATAAAAAGAGTAAGAATGAATTCGATAACACAAACGGTAAGTCAAAAAAAATGCAACGACATCTTTATATCATACCGCAATGACGGAGAGGGGAACAACTTTGCTGCGAGATTATTTGAAACGCTGAGTTCAAAAAACTATAGTGTATACTTTAATTCAAATGAACAGCATAGCGGCAGCTTTCCGGACAGACTAAAAGAAGCTATAGAAAAATGTATAGATTTTGTATTAATTGTATCGCATGGGTGCTTGGATGGATTGAAAACTAGACGAGAGACGGATTGGGTTAGGGCAGAAGTTCTTTATGCGTATAAAATCGGAAAAAGAATAACACCGGTATATATTGGAAAAGCTGACGTTCCTAACTCTGATGTGTGGAAGGACTACCCGAATGAAATTCGATTTTTGTTTTCTTTGCAATCAGTTTATTTACCTGAACGGTTTGAAATATCACCGATATCGGATTTGCTCTCTAAATTTGTGTCAAAACCATCAAAAGAAATATACAGGGATATTGCAAATAGCAACAAAGAATATGATTTACATAAAGATTTTATTGAAACATTAAAAAAGGCTGAAGCTGGCGATACGGAAGCAATGTTTGAGATTGGATGCATGTATTATCATGGTTTTGCTAACAAAAATGATTGTAACGGGAAAACAAATTATTCTGAAGCTGCAAAATGGTTCCAAAGAGCGGAAGAAAACAATACTTATTTGAGGCCTTACATTTATGCTTTGATTGGGAATCTCTATTATCGTGGGCAAATGCCATATGAAGAGCAATCTTTTAAAAAAGCAATGGAGTATTATGAAAAGGCAGCAAAACATTCGTCACACCTTGGATATCAGGATAAAGTTGGATTTATGCTTAGCGAGGGTTTTGGAGTTGAATTTGATTATAGTGAGATCGTTAAAATATATGAAAACATCAAAGAAAATTGCTCAGTAATAGCAAAGTACAATATGGCGAAGTTTTATATTGACTATGGGCAGTTTCAAAACGCCATAGATATTTTGGAAAGCATTGAAACCCCATTTGCTGATGCGGAATATTGCCTAGGAATGCTTTATCAACGCGGTGTCCAGTGCGAACCTCCAAAGCCAGATATGTACCGTGCGATTGAACATTTTAGAAATGCATCCGAAATGGGACATATGGAAGCGCTTCATGAACTAGGGTTGGTTTACTTTCGCGGGACAAATGGATATAGACAGGATTTAATAAAAGCGAGAATTATCTTTAAGCGTGCGGCAGAGCAAGGACATAGTGCAGCAAATTATGATTATGCATGGATGTGCACGTTTGGGCTTGGCGGGCACAGAAATATAGAGGAGGCTATATACTATTATGAGAGAGCCGCAGAAAAAGGACACGTTATTAGTATGGTTGAATTGGCACAGCTATATCAGGAGCCAGAATGCAGAAATTACCAGAAGGCATACGAATGGGCACAGAAGGGTGCTGCAACCGGGGATCCAACAGGAGAATTTGTATTAGGAAATCTATATTTCTTCGGAAGAGGATGCGAAACAGACATGGACAAGGCAGTAATATGCTACAAAAAAGCTTTGCAACATGGCGTTTATCAGGCAAAATTTATGATGGAAAAAGTTAAGTTCCAAATAGAACAAGCGTGCAATTAGACTATGCATTGCATGCATTCACGATATCGACTGCTATAGACTGCATCACCGTTTCTTTCCTGATCTGAATTGCTTGTTGTGTGCAGGGAATGCGGCTTGGATTCTCCGGGCATAAACCGAGTCGTCGCGTTTGCCCGGATTACGGACAGGAATCTTCATGGCCGCTGTATGTACGTTACCACAAATAGCGTTATGTCAGAGACCGATGCCCCGAAGAAAAACGACTATGCCGTATGCCCGGACATATTCAACGATTACGACTCCGAATAGGAAAAGCGGAAAAACGAGGAAACTGCATTGGAACGAGAACGAAAGATACAAGACGCCGCGATTACGATTAGAAAGAAGTACGGGAAGAACGCCATCCTCAAGACGATGAATCTTGAATAGGGTGCAACAGCTAAAGACCGCAATGCCGCAGATTGGCTGGCGGGCATAAGGCGTGACAATGAAAACTACAGGGAGAACCGTCGCATGATTCGAGAATTACGGAAAACCGATATAAAAAGGGTTGCTGAAATATGGCTGAATGCCAATCTGCAAGCGCATTCCTTCATCTCTCCGCAATATTGGATGGGGAATTTCGATTTGGTGAAAGCAATGCTTCAGCAAGCGGAGGTTTATGTGTATGAGGATGCTCGCAACATACAGGGATTTGTCGGGCTTAACGGCGAACAGATCGAGGGCATTTTTGTTTCCGGTGAAATGCGGTCGCAGGGTATAGGCAGGCTCCTTCTCGATTTTATCAAGACGAAAAAACTGAATTGCGCTTGAACGTGTACCGGAAGAATACGCGGGCGATCCGTTTCTATCAGCGGGAAGGCTTTGAAATCCTAAACGAGGGGCTGGATGAAGCCGTCGGGGAAAAGGACTGTGCAATGCTGTGGCGGTCGAAAAAAAGTCCCGATTTGAAAAATGCAAATCGAACTTTGCAAAGCGTTAAAACAGGATTTTATGTTATGTACGCGTTTTTGTAGGAGACATTCCGAAGCAAGGAGGGCACGAATGCCCAAAATTGTTGCGCGCACAGATTGCCGAAAATAAAATGCGGAAAATTGGTGAAACGAAATCTGTTTCAAAGAGGTTATTCACGTGAAAGAGTATTTTATACAGCCGAAGCATGGTGGAAGAATCGAGGTCAGCAACGGGCAAACAATTACCGTTGTCGATGTCGACGGTGGGCAGGTTGCGGATTTCTTTGCGGAAGTCAAAGGCACACATGAAGAATATCTTTCTCTATTCGTAACGATTGATTGCAACGAGTCGCTTCGTATTGGCGTCGGTTCAATTCTTTACTCCAATCTGTATCACGCCATGTTTGAGGTTATTCAAGATGATGTATGATTTCTTTTATCAGAACGGCTCGGATCATCCAAATTGCCTTGATAACATCAATGCTGCTCTTGGAACGCAGAGAACAATCATTCACCCCGTCAACCTTTTTATGAATACACGGATTGCTTCGGACAGGAAAATCACAATCAATCGTCCCCTTCCTGAAGCAGGTGATAAGATCGTGCTGCGGGCGCTGACGGATTGTGTATTAGGGGTTTCGGCTTGCAGTGTTTCGGAATGTGATACGAACGGCGGGAAATGTACTGCTGTTGCGGTACAGATCGATTAACGTCTTTACTTTGCGCGAGAAGGGAGTGGTCGGATACGCACGAACAGCAAATATAACAAAATTACGAGACTACGGCATCATGTCTTCAAGACACGGCCGCAGATGCCGAAGGTGCTTGCCGGTCATCTGATACGGTCGCTTAACAAAGGAGTGTCATCATGAAAATAAGTTATAAAAAACTCCGGGTCATGCTCATTCGGAGACATAACAAAAGTGCAACTGAGAGCAGACAATATAATATCAGCCGGAACGGAACAATGAGGTGAAGAAATGCAGATTATAGACAACATTAACAAGACCGTCAAGGACGATCTGCAAGCGGGTATTCACAAAGGCAGTAGGATGTCTGTTGCTGCTGCTTGCTTCTCAATCTATGCGTATCAGGAACTTAAAAAGCAGCTTGAAGGCATTGACGAACTGCGCTTTATCTTCACATCCCCCACCTTCGTGACTGAGAAGGCATCAAAGGCGCAGCGGGAGTTTTACATCCCACGAATCTCAAGAGAGAGCAGCCTGTACGGCACCGAGTTTGAAGTAAAGCTCCGCAATGAGCTGACGCAAAAAGCGATTGCGAAAGAGTGTGCAGACTGGATCCGGCGCAAAGCAGTTTTCAAGTCGAACGTCACACAGGAGCAGATGATGGGCTTTATGACGGTCGATGAGAGTACCTATATGCCCATCAATGGCTTTACTACCGTCGATCTCGGTTGCGAGCGCGGCAACAACGCCTACTATCCGGTGCAGAAGACAGAGAGCTTTGAAAATGCCAACTACTTTCTCAAGCTCTTTGAACAGCTATGGAACGACAAGAAAAAGCTGCAAGAGGTCACGGATATTGTGATCGAAAATATCTCTGCGGCGTATCGTGAGAACTCACCGGAGTATATCTATTTTGTTGCACTCTATAACATCTTCAAAGAGTTCCTTGATGACGTTTCGGAGGACGAGCTGCCGAACGAAGCAACGGGCTTTAAGGAAAGCAAAATCTGGGGAATGCTTTATAACTTCCAGCGTGACGCGGTTCTTGCCATCATCAGCAAACTCGAAAAATTCAACGGCTGTATTCTGGCAGACAGCGTTGGTCTCGGCAAGACGTTTACTGCGCTTGCGGTGATTAAGTATTATGAGAACCGCAACAAATCCGTGCTTGTTCTTTGCCCCAAAAAGCTCTCTGAAAACTGGAATACATACAAGGGTAACTATATCAACAATCCCATTGCAGCGGATCGGTTGAGATACGACGTCCTCTACCATACGGACCTTTCACGCGAACACGGACAGTCGAACGGAATTGATCTTGACCGCCTGAATTGGGGCAACTATGACCTTGTTGTTATTGATGAGAGCCACAACTTCCGCAACGGCGGCGAGGTGTCCGGCGAGGATGCAAAGGAAAACCGTTATCTGAAACTGCTCAATCGGGTTATTCGTGCCGGTGTGAAAACGAAGGTGCTGATGCTTTCGGCAACACCTGTCAACAACAGATTTATTGACCTTAAAAATCAGCTTGCACTCGCTTATGAGGGCGATGTTGCGCAAATAAACAAAAAACTTGACACAACAAAGAAAATTGACGAAATCTTCCGTCAGGCTCAGACTGCTTTCAACGCATGGAGTAATCTTCCCGCTGCGGAACGCACAACGGACGAACTTCTTCGGACGCTGGATTTTGATTTCTTTGAACTGTTGGACAGCGTGACTATTGCGCGTTCAAGAAAACACATTGAAAAATATTATAATACTTCCGATATCGGCAAATTCCCCGAACGTCTGCCGCCGATTTCGCTGCGTCCGTGTTTGACCGACTTGAGCGATGCAATCAACTACAATGAAATATACGAACTTTTGAATGCGCTGAATCTGTCGATTTACACGCCAACAAAGTACATCATGCTTTCAAAACTGTATAAATATGTTGACTCTGAAAAACGCAACATAACTCAGGAAGGGCGCGAAGAAGGCGTTCGCCGCCTGATGAGCATTAACCTGCTGAAGCGGCTTGAAAGCTCGGTTCATTCGTTCCGCCTTACGGTTGACAGAATGCGGAAAAAGATTGACGAAACCATTAAGAAGATCAACAATTACGAACTCGGCTCGGAAGAAATTGAGTTGACAGATATCGCTGCGGGAGAAGATTTTGATTACGACGATCAGAACACCGATTTCTTCTCGGTCGGCAAAAAGGTCAAAATCGATCTTGCTGATATGGACTATGTTTCATGGCGGCGTGAGCTTGAACGTGATGCGGAAAATCTGGAACTCCTGTCCCTCATGATTGCAGACATCACGCCGAAGCATGACACAAAACTGCAAACATTGTTCGATTTGATCCGGAAGAAAATCGAGCATCCCATCAATCCCGGTAATAAGAAGATCATAATTTTCACGGCGTTTTCCGATACCGCAGACTATCTCTTTGCAAACGTCAGCAGATTTGCAAAAGAGAATTTCGGGCTGGAAACGGCGGAGATCACCGGCACGGTTGACGGTAAGACTACCATTCCAAAGCTCCGTGCGGACCTCAACACGGTTCTGACTTGTTTCTCACCCGTTTCAAAAGGAAAATCCGTACTCCTGCCCGGCAGCACTGATGAGCTCAGTATTCTGATTGCAACCGATTGTATTTCCGAGGGTCAGAACTTGCAGGACTGCGACTACCTCATCAACTATGACATTCATTGGAACCCTGTGCGCATTATCCAGCGGTTCGGACGAATTGACCGTATCGGAAGCAGAAACGACCATATTCAGCTCGTAAACTTCTGGCCGGATATGGACCTCGACGAGTATATCAACCTGAAAAGCCGTGTGGAAACCCGCATGAAGATTTCGGTCATGACCTCTACCGGCGACGATGATCTGATCAATGCCGAGGAAAAGGGCGATCTTGAATACCGCCGCGCACAGCTCAAGCGGCTGCAAGAAGAAGTAGTGGACATTGAGGACATGACAAGCGGTATTTCCATCATGGATTTGGGGCTCAACGAGTTCAGGCTTGATCTGCTCGAATACATGAAGCAACATGAGGATATCGAAACTGCACCAAAGGGTCTGCACACCGTTGTTGGACAGACAGAGGATTCTCCTGCCGGTGTAATTTTTGTTCTCAGGAACATCAATGACAGCGTGAACATTGACAACCGGAATCGTATCCATCCCTTCTACATGGTCTACATCAGTGAAGAAGGTGAAATCGTCTGCGATTATCTCAATCCGAAGAGATTGCTCGACACAATGCGTCTGCTCTGCCGTGGCAAGAGCGAGCCTTGTGCGGAGTTTTGTAAGTGGTTCAATGACAAGACGGATGACGGACGTAAGATGGGTGAGGTCTCCGAGCTGCTGAGCGAAGCAATCAATTCCATTATTGATGTGAAGGAAGAAAATGATATTGACAGCCTGTTTAAGAGCGGCGGTACATCCGCACTGCTCAGTGCAGTTTCGGGACTGGATGATTTTGAGCTGATTTGCTTTCTGATAATTAGGAATGAGAAATTAGGAGTGAGAAATTAGGAGCGAGAAATTAGGAATGAGAAATTTAACGGAAAATGCTGTTGCTGACAAGAGCCTTGCTTTTGCACTGCGCGTGATCGCACTGTACAAATACCTCTGCGCTGAAAAGAATGAATTTGTTTTATCAAAACAGGTTTTACGGAGCGGAACAAGCATTGGTGCAAACATTGCCGAAGCACAGTGTGCTGTCAGCCGAAAAGATTTTTTATCCAAAATGTATATCGCCTTCAAGGAATGTTCGGAAACAAAGTATTGGTTGGAGCTGCTGTTCAGGTCGGACTATATTGATGCTCCGCAATATAACTCTATTCAGTCCGATTGCACGGAGCTTCTGAAAATGCTGTCCGCAATCACAAAGACAATTAGGAATGAGGGATGAAAAATTAGGAATGAGGAATGAGGAATGAAAAGTGAGGAATTAGGAATGAGGAGTGAGGAATGAGGAGTGAGGAATGAGGAATGAGGAATGAGGAATTAGGAATGAGGAGTGAGGAATTAGGAATGAGGAGTGAGGAATTAGGAATGAGAAATTGAGCGGAGAATACGGTAATTGAAAAATGTGGAAGGGGAAAAGAATCGGGAGCGAAAAATTCCTAATTGCTCACTCCTAATTCCTAATTTCTAAGTGGCCACGGTAATTGAAAAATGTGGAAGGGGAAAAGAATCGGGAGCGAAAAATTCCTAAT
>ERZ835980.1339-NODE-1339-length-27848-cov-5.219552_pt1 | contig 27848 bp, 27 predicted proteins | sample MGYA00519943_ERZ835980 | MGnify/ENA primary metagenome ERZ835980 (study PRJEB31850, sample SAMEA3708791) | human gut metagenome | biome: human gut; feature: human-associated habitat; material: faeces | place: China | collected 2014 ... | reverse complement strand
CCACCGGGTGCTGAAACGGGCGGGCCTGCCCAGGGTGAGGTTCCATGATTTAAGGCACACATTTGCCACCCTGGCCCTGCAGAACGGGGTGGATGTGAAAACGGTGTCTGGGATGCTGGGGCACTTCAGCGCCGGGTTCACCCTGGACACTTACGCCCACGTGACCACGGCATCCCAGCGGCAGGCGGCAAAAACCATGGGAAACCTGCTCTCCAGCAGCCTCCAAACTTGATTGAGCCAGACTGTCGTGTCCAGTCTCTAGGGAACAACTTAAGATCCCGTATGGGTCACGGTTTGGGTCAAATAAAAACAGCAAAAATAATGAACCAAGAAAAGTGATGAAAACAAGAGAAAACCCGTCAGAATCCATGGATTCTGACGGGTTTATGGTTGCGGGGGAAGGATTTGAACCTTCGACCTCCGGGTTATGAGCCCGACGAGCTACCAAGCTGCTCTACCCCGCGATATGGTGCCGGAGACCGGGGTCGAACCGGCACGGGATTCCTCCCACGGGATTTTAAGTCCCGGGCGTCTGCCAATTCCGCCACTCCGGCGTGGAGGGCTCCAGTCTCTTGCTTTTGAGTACTCAATTAGAATACCACAGCCAAAGCCTCTTGTCAACCATTATTTTTAAAAAGCCGCCCGACAGGAATCGTACACATCTTTCCCTCCCTCCGGCATATACTGATATGTACACGACTTACGAAGGAGGTATCCCCATGCAACACACGCAGCAGGACGAAACCATTCTGCGCACCGAGCCAAAAGAAGACATAGATGACCTGATTTTCCGCGCCGATCCCGGCTGGATGGTCAGTGAGCGATAAAACCGCCCGCCCTCGGGCGGTTTTTTCCTGCCACTCTCTTTACAATTTCCACTCTTTTGGATATAATATGAGGGCTATTTTATGGAAATGAGTGTGGTTTTACATGCTTCAGTTTGATGAATACAAGGTAAAGCTCAATAATATTCATCCGAAATTGAAGGAATTGGCCTCTTCGCTGAACATCGAGGAGTGCAAGGTCGACCTTGACCGGCTGCACGCGCAGATCGAATCGGACGGCTTTTGGGACAATACCGACACCGCGCAGAAGGTCACGCGGCAGGCCAGTCAGCTGGAGGCCAAGATCGAGCGTTATGAGAAGATGTGTACCCATTGGGACGATCTGATGACGATCTGCGAGATGGCGATCGAGGAGGACGACGAGTCCATGCTCGAGGAGCTTGAGACCGGCTTCAAGGAGCTCGAGGAGACCGTAGCAGAGCAGAAGCTCGGCACGCTGCTCACCGGTGAATACGACAGCCACAACGCCCTCGTGTCCTTCCATGCCGGCGCAGGCGGCACCGAGGCGCAGGACTGGTGCGCGATGCTGTACCGCATGTACACGCGCTGGGCAGAGCGCCACGGCTTTACCTACAAGATCATGGACTATCAGGATGGCGACACCGCCGGCATCAAGTCCGCCGATATCCTCATCGAGGGCGAGAACGCCTACGGCTTCCTCAAGGGCGAGAATGGCGTGCATCGTCTGGTCCGTATCTCCCCGTTCGACGCATCCGGCCGCCGTCAGACCTCGTTCTCGGCTGTCGAGGTCGTGCCGGACATTCCGGATACCTCCGCGGACTTCGAGATCAAGCCGGATGACTACGAGATGCAGGTTTACCGTTCGTCCGGTGCAGGCGGTCAGCACATCAACAAGACCTCCTCTGCGGTCAGACTTATCCATAAGCCTACAGGTATCGTTGTTGCCTGCCAGACTCAGCGTTCGCAGGTACAGAACCGCGATTTCTGTATGAAGATGCTGATGTCAAAGCTGGTTGAGATCAAGGAGCGCGAGCACCTTGAGAAGATCAGCGATATCAAGGGCGAACAGCTCAAGATCGAATGGGGAAGCCAGATACGCTCCTATGTATTCATGCCATACACCCTTGCGAAGGATACCCGCACAGGCTACGAGAGCGGCAATATTCAGTCCGTTATGGACGGCGATATAGACGGTTTCATCTATGCTTACCTCAAGGCAAAGAGCCTGGGTGAGATCTGATGCTCAATAAAAACGATGTCGTCACGCTGGAGATAACCGCGCTCACCAACGAGGGCAGCGGCGTGGGGCATTACGGCGCGGACGAGAACAGCCGCGGCATGGCGGTTTTCGTTCCGTTTACGGCGGTGGGGGACGTTATCTCCTGCCGGATAGTCAAGGTGCTGAAAAGCTACGCTTACGGGCGCTTGGAAGCAATTTTGACCGCTTCTCCGGACCGCGTTGAAAACTACTGCCCGGTTTACGGAAAGTGCGGAGGCTGCTGCTTCCGGCACATTTCATATGAGGCGGAGCTCCGCGCAAAGGAGGGCTTCGTGCGCGACGCGTTCGGAAGGATAGGCGGTCTTTCGCCGGAAATGCTCCCGATACGCGGCAGCGAAAGCGTCGACGGATACCGCAACAAGCTGCAGATGCCGCTTTCCAGGCAGGACGGCAGAACGGTCTGCGGCTTCTTCTCTGAGCGGAGCCACCGGGTGATACCCACGGAAAAGTGCGCGCTCCAGCCGGAGATATTCGCGGAGATCGCGAATTTTGTCACTGAACAGGCGGACAGGCTCCGCATTTCGGTTTATAACGAGGAAAAGCACGAGGGCGTGCTGCGGCACGTCTATTTACGACGCGGGCACTACAGCGGGGAGATTTGTCTCTGTCTTGTCGCACGGAGAAAGGTACCGGAGTTCCAGAAGCTCGCAAAGAGCGTTACGGGGCGCTTCCCGCAGATCACCGGAGTGGTTCTGAACATCAACCGCGAGAAAACTAACGTGATACTCGGCGATGAGGAGATAGTCCTTGCTGGAAAGCCGGATATCAGCGACACAATGTGCAACGTTAAGGTGGAGATATCTCCGAGGGCGTTCTATCAGGTGAATACTCCGGCGGCCGAGGCATTGTACGCCCAGGCGGCTGAATTCGCCGAGCCTGAGGGAAAGCTGCTGCTCGACCTCTACTGCGGAGCCGGCACGATAGGTCTTTCGATGGCGGGGAAGGCCCGCCGGCTTATCGGCGCGGAAATAGTTCCGCAGGCGGTTGAAAACGCCCGAAGGAACGCTGAACGCAACTCCATAAATAACGCGGAGTTCATCTGTGCCGACGCAGGACAGGCTGCAAAGCAGCTTGAAAGCGCCGGGGAGCGTCCTGACGTGATAATCCTCGACCCTCCGCGAAAGGGCTGTGACGACGCTACGCTCACCGCTTGCGCGGGAATGCAGCCGGAGCGTATCGTGATGATCTCCTGCAACGCGGCTACCGCCGCCCGCGACTGCAAGCGCCTGGAAGAGCTGGGATACGCGCTGAAAAAAGTGCGCCCGTTCGACCTTTTTCCGCGGACGAGCCACGTTGAGTGTGCCGCGGTTCTAATAAAGAAATAAATGTTTAAATGTGTAAAACAAAAAAATCGGAGGCTATATGTTAACTGATATAAAAAAGGCTGCCGCATCAGGAATCCTGATATCAATAGGCGGCTGCGTACTCCTCGCCAGTACTAAGTCTGGCATGATGTGGGCGGGCGCAGTGCTGTTCTCACTGGGACTTTTCGCGATTTGTGAGTACGGCTTCAATCTGTATACCGGCAAGGTCGGATACATTGCCGAGCATTTTAAAGATTTCAAGTACATAAGACTTGTGCTGCTCATTCTGGTGGTGAATCTGCTGACTACCTTTATAATGGGAATCCTGGTCAGCTTCTGCCTGCCCGATATCGCGGAGTCCGCGCGGGCAAGCTACGCGTCTAAACTCGCCGCAGATCCTAAGAAGTGGGTGCTTTCCTCGATACTCTGCGGTCTGCTGATGTACCTCGCGGTCGACCTGTGGAAGCGCGGTCAGAAGATCGGCGTTTTTCTGTGCGTTCCCGTGTTCATTTTCAGCGGGTTCGACCACTCTATTGCAAATTCTTTCTATAACGGCGCGGCGATCGGCGAACAGACTTTTACGCTTCGCAACCTGGCGTTCGTTGTTGTGGTAGTTCTTGGCAACGCACTCGGCGGAATGATCCTGCCCATGCTTACAAGAAAGTGGAGGAAAACTTCTTAGTCCTGACATTCCGAATTCAGAACGGCGGTGAGCTGATGACGCGAACGGTTAAATTTAAGGTTTGTGCAATGCAGTCCGGGTTTGCGGTGCTGTTTCTGCTGACCTTCTGCGCTATGCTAGCAATGCTTTCGGCGGCGGCTTTCGGTATCCCCGCCGGGATAATGCTCAGCATTGCCGGGGTCGCCGTAAAGCTGTTCAACGCGCAGTTCATCGTGACCTCGCTCACGCCGGAGCTGATGATATTCGGCGGACTTGCCGCTGCCTGCGGCTCCGCCTTCCTCGGACTGGCGGCGGTCAAGGCGGGGTTCGTGATCTCAAGGCTGTTCCTGCGGGTGAAGCGCAGGTGCGATATCTGCCGCGGCTGGAAGCCGTACTGAGCATGGAGGGATTCTTGTGGAACGCGGAATAAACCGTTGGCTCATAATTACCGCAGTACTTGCCGCAGCTTTCGCGGCTCTGGCGTTCCTCATTCCCGGGGAGAGCCTCGGCTCCTCGAAGGAGGGCGACGAGTACTTTCCGCTGTGCGAGTACATCAGCGTTGACCTTCTCAAGACGGACGTCACAGTGATCCCCTACGAGGGCGACCGTGTCCGAATGAAGTACCGCAACGATGTTCCGCTCACCGCGGAGCTTGGCGACAATTCGCTGACGATATCCGAGAGCGGGGAATTCGTGGTCTCGCTCTTTGCGAATGAGCACGAGAGCTACGGAATGTATCTGTACCTCCCGCGGGAATACTACCGCGACATACTTATTTATACGGTATCCGGGGACGTAACGCTCGGGGACGTCGACAGTGAGAAAATAACCACCGTCACGAACAGCGGCGACATCACATCGGAAAACACCCGCTCGCTGTGCAGTTTTTCCACGGCAAGCGGAAACATTCTGCTTGATTTCTACAGCGTTATAACCGGAAGCGCGGTGCAGTCCCGCACGGGGAACGCCGAGATAGTGTTCCCGAAGGGGAGCAGCGTGGCGCTGGATTTTGAAACGGATATCGGCGAACTAAGAACAGATCTCATCAGCGGGAGCTTCCCGGGGAGCTACATGTACAGCTTCAACGGCGGCGGAAAGCTGATACACGCGTCGCTGGAGAGCGGCATACTTACCGTCAGGGAACGTACTGACTAAAAAAGGAGATGTTTTCATTGAGAACCTACCGGCAGCAGCTTACTATTACTTCCGATTCCAACGAGCAGTTCCTGAATCTTTCCTTCGAGGTGGAGGAGTGCGTCCGCAGGAGCTTCATCAGCGAGGGGATATGCGTAGTCTACTCCCAGCACACAACCTCGGCGATATTCCTTGAGAACGACCGCGAGGATCTTTTCGAGGACTGGACGGAAATGCTGAGAAAGATCGTTCCCGACGAGAGCAACTATAAGGTGGATTACACCAGCGCCGGAGCGGCTCACATGAAGCAGATGCTCCTCGGCGCCAGCGTTACCATACCCGTCACCGAGGGCCGCCTGGAGCTTGGTCCTCGTCAGTTCATCATGTACGGCGACTTCGACGGCTGCCGTGAAAAGACCGTGCTGGTCAAGATAATCGGAGAATGACCAGGGAGTGAATTTCAGCAGATGCTTTCAGTAATTATACCTTCATACAACGAACACGAGAACATAAAACGCACCGCGTCAGTGATCGCCGGGATACTCAGAGAAAACGGCATTCCTTACGAGCTGATCTTCGTCGACGACGGTTCCAGGGACGACACCTGGCGGGAGATAACGGCGGCATCAGAGGCTGACCCTAACGTGCGCGGACTGGGATTCTCCCGGAATTTTGGCAAGGAAGGCGCGATATTCGCGGGACTGAAAAACGCCGCCGGAGACTGCGCAGTCTGCATTGACTGCGATCTTCAGCACCCGCCGGAGCTTATCCCGGAGATGTACCGTCTGTGGCAGGGCGGCGCGGAGGTCGTGGAGGCGGTCAAGCGCTCCCGCGGCAGGGAAGGGCTGCTCCACAAGCTGTTCGCCCGGAGCTTCTACAAGATGATGAAAAGCTCCTCGGGGATCAGCCTGGACGGAGCCAGCGATTTCAAGCTGATGGACAGGAAGGTCATAAACGCGCTTAACGAGCTGCCGGAGCGCATCACGTTCTTCCGGGCGCTTTCGAGCTGGGTCGGCTTCACTGTGGAGCGCGTGGAATTCGACGTTCAGCCACGCGCCGCAGGAAAAAGCAAGTTCAGCATGAAGAGCCTGTTCAAATTCGCGCTCAACAACATCACTTCGTTCACCAACGTGCCTATCCACCTCATTACCTGGGTCGGCGTGATTTTCTTTGTGATGGCGCTTGTGCTCGGCGTTCAGACGCTGGTAAAGTATTTCTGCGGGCAGGCCGCCGAGGGATTCTCGACCGTGATACTGCTGATACTCATTACCGGAGCCTGCATTCTGCTTGGCGTAGGCGTTATCGGATACTACCTCTCCAAAATCTACGAGGAGATAAAGCAGCGCCCGAGATATATAATCTCACGGACTGCCGGAGGAAAGGGGAGCGACAATGGAAATTAACACCACCCTGACGGCGGTCAGAAACGTTCTCGCGCGCGTCAGAAAAGCCATCTTTGACAGCCGGGCGTACTGGCTGTCTTTTCTGCTGCCTGTGGTTATCCTGTTCGGGGCGTACATCGTATTCCAGGTGTGGCCGTTCGGGGCGCGCTCCGTGCTGTCCCTCGACCTGAACGCGCAGTACGTTTACTACTACGACTACATGTACGACGTGTTCGCCGGGGACGAAAGCATATGGTATAGCTGGAGCAGAAACCTTTCCGGTGAGTTCATGGGCATAATCGGGTACTACCTCGCAAGCCCGTTCAACCTCCTGGTCTGGATCTTCCCGCGGGAGTGGATAACCGAGGGTCTGATGACGATGATGCTCGCAAAGGCGGGCGCGGCGGGGCTTACCTGCGCGCTGTTCCTCGGAAGGCACCGCGGCTGCCGCCGGACTACTACGGTGTGCTTTTCGGTGATGTGGGCGCTGTGCGGCTACTTCATCGTGCAGACCATGAACCCCATGTGGCTGGACGGTCTGGTCGCGCTTCCGCTGGTGGCTATGGGCGTAGAGCGTATCTGTGATAAAAGGAAATTTCTGCTTTACGTGCTGTCGCTGGTCTACATCTTCGCTGCAAATTTCTATATCGGCTATATGGTCGGGATCTTCTCGGCGCTGTACTTCGTATGGTACCTTGCCTCCGGAAAGAGCGCAAACAAGTGCTTCGGGGAGGTCTGCGGCTCTGTGCTGATGTACGGCGCAGGCTCGGTGAGCGGCATTCTGATGTCCTGCTTCATGATACTTCCGGTGTACAAGTCGCTTTCCAACGGAAAATTCGCGTTTTCCGACCCGGATTACTCCCTTGCCGAGAATTTCAACATTGCGGATATTTTCATCAAGCTGTTCCCGTCGGAATACGACACCGTACGCATGGAGGGCATGCCTATCCTCTACGCCGGGACCCTCGCGCTGGTGTGCACGATACTGTACTTCACATGCCGCCGCTTCTCCGCCCGGGAGCGTATCGCCTCGGCGGTGTTCATCGGCGTGATGGTGCTGTGCATGTACATTCGCCCGGTGGATATGATGTGGCATGGCGGTCAGATGCCTAACTGGCTCCCTTACCGCTACTCGTTCATGGTCAGCTTCCTGCTGATCATTCTGGGCGCGCAGGCGTTCGACAAGCTGGACAAGGTGCGCGGCAGGGGATTTGCGGCGGCGTTCGCGATACCGTTTGCAATGCTCCTTTACGCTGACCTCGCCGACGACGGCGACCACTACGAGCAGGTGCTGACCGTGCTTATTCCGCTGGTCTGCCTTGCGGTCATGCTTATTCTGGCGTGGGCTTACAAAAAGAACATCGGGAAGAAGGCAATGTGCGTTGTAATGGCGGTATTCGTGTGCGCCGAGGCGTACCTCAACACCGCGCAGTCGCTCTACCAGATGCACGACGACATTGTGTTCTCCACCCGTGAGAGCTACCGCTGGGATATCCCGCTGACCCGGGAAGTCTCCGAGCAGATACACGAGCAGGATCCCGGTTTCTACCGCATGGAAAAGACGTTCCACCGCTGCGTCAACGACGACATCTCACTGAGAATGTACGGCATGAGCCACAGCTCAAGCACGCTCAACGCGAAGGCTATCGCGCTGCTGAAGTCCCTGGGCTTCGCCGCGAGGGAGCACTACACCCGCTACGACGGCGCGACCGAGCTTACAGACGATATTTTCGGCGTAAGATACGTGTTCGCGACGGATTCCAAAACCGTTTCCTACACGCAGACCGTTCCGGTGGAGACAGACACCGCGATAACCGTCTACAAGAACCCCGACGACCTCGGTATCGCCTACCTTGCCGACGGCGGCATTATAGATTTCGACATCAGCGAGTATTCGCCGTTCCAGGCGCAGAACAAGCTCGCTTCAATGCTTGCCGGAAAGAAGGGCACGGCGGTTTTCAAGGCTATCGACGACGTGACCTTCGACAGCGACAATATCCGGATAGGCTCCACGACGGATTCGCACTACAGTTACCGCAAGAAGAACACCGATGACGACGCGTGGGTGGAATACACGGTAACGGCTTCGGCGGACGGCCCGGTGTATATGTTCCTGCCGACGAAGTACGAGCGTGAAACTCAGCTTTACGTCAACGACATCTACCGCGGGAATTACTTCCTGTACGAAAACCACGGTATAGAGTACCTGGGCACCTACCGCAAGGGGGATTCGTTCAGGGTGAAGCTCAAGCTGCTGGACGACGCCGTGTACTACACGAACGCTTGGTTCTATTACATCGACAGCGCCTCAATGGAGCGTTTCCACAGCGCCATGGACGAGCTGAACTCCGGCACGACCCTCGCCCGCACCGGCGGCTGCACGCTGGAGCTCACCGTTGACGCTCCCCGGGACTGCGCGCTGTTCACGACCATTCCCGCCGAGGAGGGCTGGACAGTACAGATAGACGGCGAGTATGTCAACTGGGACACCTGCCTTGACGAATCGCTGATATGCGTTCCGGTTTCGGAGGGCAAGCACACTATCGTGCTGAATTTCTACCCCGCAGGACTCAGCAGCGGACTTATCCTCACGGGCATCGGAATGATGATACTCGCGGGAATGGTCATAGTTTGCAGCATGCTCCGCCGCCGCGACGAGGAGCTCCTCGCTGAAAGGCTGGAGGTTTCCGGCACCGAGGATTCTCCGGAAAACGGCGCAGAGTGATTTGAGTGCTGAGCCGTTCTCAATGTGCTTTCAAACAGTTGGAGCGGACAGGCGGTTTTGTTTCGACGATACAATCCTGATATATTTGTAAGCACTGATTTCATGCCGAACTATACGTTGCTGATATTCTCTGTCCCCAAGGATAAGTCCGGGCTTTTCAAGAAGACCCAGCCAAAAGATGAAACAGCGCTTTCCATGTCGGCATGGTTCGGTGATTTTTCGAAGGAGCGCGACGAATACGTCGAACTTCCCGACGCGGCTTGTCACGTCGATTTTTACCTCACCGACCCTTACGGCGGTCAGGGCGGCTGCACCATCGAAATGTTTGTAGAGGATAGCGAAAAGGACTGCTCGCCTATCATCAAGGAATCCCGGCGCAGGCGGACTGCAAAGCACTTGATATATTCAGTTTTCTTTCACAAGGTCGAACAGAAATGCGCTGTCGTCAAGCTTTCTGGTGCGCATATTTGTCATTCCGAGGTGGACGTATTTGTCGCGTTTCAGAGCGGCGTCCGTTTCAAGAAGCACGGGTACTCCGCGTTTACGTCCTTCGTCAAAGGCGATGTCGAGCGCTTTTCGCATGAATCCCTGACACTGATACTGCTTGCGAACCACTAGCATTCCAACGAAAATATAGGGTTTCTTTTGCTTCTTTAAGGTGGTTTCGTAAGATTCTCCGCCTTTTTTTATGGCTGAAAGCATATTTACCGCGCCTTTAAAACCGAGCGTCAGGAACACGGTTTTCAGCAGAATAAATCCGGCTGACGCCGGCAGCTTATCCTTTGAAAATTTGTAAGCCACGAATGCTTCGTGCTTATCGCTTGTGCTGAAAAGACAGCCTCCTGCTAGCATTGCGCGTACGTACCCGCATATGTATTCCTTTACACTGTCCCTTCCATTATAGAGAAAGGTCATTCCCTTTTCGCCGTCAGCGTAATTGTAATCAGCGAATGCCTCGCCTATTTCCTCGATCTCATTTTCGCTCAATTCAGTAACCTTTATCATGATGTCCCTTCTTTATTTGGCTGACGGGCTTTTATCCCCAACGAACCAGTAATCGCACATGTCTCCCCCTGAAGCGAGCGTCTGCCTGCGAATAAGCTTTGCGTGCATGAGGCTCGCAGTTAACAGGTCTATTTCACACATGACAGGAAGCACTTCTAGATAACCCTCTCTGCGTGCGAAATCGTTCAGCGGACATCTGGTGAAATGGTAGTAGAATCCCTCCGGATGCTTGGTTTTATCGAAGTTGAAATCCCACGAAAACTCTTTGTACTGCGGGTGGACTTCAAGCCATTCTGCATTCTGGTGCATCTTCTTTTCAAGCTTGTCAAGCCCGGATCTGTTGGCGTTCATGAATAACCCGACTGCTTTCATGATCGGGAATCCCATTACCTCATGCGTGATTTCGCGCAGGCCGTCAACGCTTATTTTTCCGTCTGCCGCTTTCCATACTGCAAGGAATATCAGACATTCGTACAGGTTCGAAGCCATAGGATTGTCCTTGCCGATATCGTCCGAGCGGTTAAGCATTTCACGGTAAATTGCGTCTGTTTTCTGTACCAGCAAAGCGGTTTCTTCTTTTCCGAACCGCTTAACAAGGCTCTTTTTGACAAGCGGCATTATCATTTTCCAGTACTTGTTCGTGTATTCCATCATAAGATCCGTCCTCCTGCATTCAATAAAGAGTTAGTTAAAACTACCCGAATACATTATATCACAAAAGGACTGGTATGTCAATAATATAAGTATGATGAAATGTTGTTAAAAGCCGGCTGCCATTTGAAGTTGAAATCAACATTTCAAAGTCAGAAACTGCCGCTTTTTTCTGCAAGGTCGGTTACTTTCCCGAAGTATAACGCTTAATTTTGAAAAAGGCGAGCTGGATACAATTTATTCTATTGTGATAGAATGATGAAAAATATGCAGACCTCTTGACAAATTCATTCTAATGCAGTAGAATATCATTGTGATCACATTCTATTGCAATAGAAAGGAACTCAGAACCATGGAATTCAAACTGTTTGACTCTGAACTGAAGGTTATGGACATACTCTGGAAGGAGGGCGATACATCCGCGAAAGAAATCGCGGAAAAGCTGAACGAGCAGGTAGGCTGGAGCAAGACCACTACCTACACAGTGATAAAGAAATGCATAGACAAGGGCGCTGTTGGCAGGTCGGAGCCGGGCTTCATCTGCCGCGCGCTCATTTCCCGAAAGGAAGTGCAGGAGGTGGAAACCAACGAGCTGATCGACAAGATGTACGACGGTTCGTCGGATAAGCTGATTGCGGCTCTGCTTGGCTCAAAGCGGCTCACAGCCGAGGAGATACAGAGCCTGAAAAAGCTGGTGGAGGAGCTGAAATGACGACTCTGCTCAGCATGACTGTTTCGGCGTCGGTGGTCATCGCGGTGATCATCGTGATTAGGTCGCTGTTTGTTCATCGGCTGCCTAAGCGGCTTTTCGTGATCCTTTGGACGGCCGCCGCGCTGAGAATGCTTGTTCCGTTCTCCGTTTCCGTTAATATTCCACATGAAAATACACAGCCTGAAAACACTGTCGTCCGCGAATTCACACCGTCGGAATCCTCCGAACCGGATTCCGAAACGAGCTGCATACTGGACCGTGAACTGATTCTCGAAATCGTCTGGGCGGGCGGAGTTGTTCTCTCAACGGGGATAATTGCCGCACTGCACCTGCGCAGCCGCCGGGAGCTTTCCATGGCTCTGCCGTTTGACGACGCCAGAATCAGCTCACGGATTTCAGCGGCAAAACTCCGCCGCAAAATAACAGTAAAGGTAAGCGACCGTGTGGTCTCGCCGCTGACCTACGGAGTTATAAATCCGGTTATAATCCTCCCGAAATCCCTGCCCGCAGACAGCGAGGAAATGCGGTTTGCCCTGGCGCATGAGCTGGTGCATATCCGCAGATTTGACGTGCTGCTCAAGGTCGTTCTGACCGCCGCAGCCTGCGTGCACTGGTTCAATCCGCTGGCCTGGGCTATGCTTTCGCTTGCGGAGCGGGATATCGAGCTTTCCTGCGATGAAGCTGTGCTGGAGCAGCTCGGCTGTAAGCGCGAGGACTACGCGATGGCGCTCATCAGGCTGGAAGAAAGGCGCAGCATTTCCACCGGAGCCGCATTCGGCAGGAATGCCGTCCGAGAAAGGATAGAAGCTATCATGAAATTCAAGAAAACTACACTCGCCGGGATCATTGTTTCTGCGTGCCTTATTGCAGGAACAACCACTGCGTTTGCCACAGTAAATTCCGAGAATTCCACGCAGGAAGCGGTTTCCGCAGTAGAGCAGGAAGCCGTCTACAACACGAACCGCGACGGCATTGATGATGTCGACGTCGAGTGGTGGACATACGATGAGTACAAAACCTGGCTCGAGCAGGAGAAGCAAAATATAGCCGAGCTTGTAAAGCGGGGAGCCTCCGGCTGGACGCGTGACCGCGGGGAATTCATCTGGACTCAGGAGGTCGCTGACGAAACCATCGCCCTCTACGAGCAGAACCTTGAGGATATCAGAAACGGCGCACGCATCTCAAAATCCGTGAACGGTAGCGATGATGTGATGATATTCGAATCGCCTGACGGGTCAAATATCCTGGTTGAGGATAACGGCGGTCAGACCAGCGCAGATGATGAATTGTATCAGTATGTCGTTGAAGACGACGGCACGGTGCTTTACTCTGACGATTCAGAACTTGCGGCACACACGACCAAGGACAGCAGCATGTCGGAGGAAGATTTCGCCGAGTTTTACAGCAAGTATGAGCAGTATGGACTGACGTATGAGGACAGCAAGCTCTACTACAGAGGTGAACCCGTGCAGTTCTTTGACGACGTTGTTGCCGAGTATTCCACCGCTGACACAACGGAGGTTATGTGGTACCTTAACTCTGACGGCAACGTTGTACTCACCGCCGAGCGCGGGGAGACCAGCAACGGCATAGGCGAACTGACCGGCGTGAGAGTCGTCTCAGAAGAAGAGCTTGAGCAGAACAGAGCCGATTTCGGTTTCTGATAGGTAACAGAATGGCACCTTCCTGTTTCGGCAGGGAGGTGCGTTTGTATATAAAAGTAGTTTGGCACAGAAAATACTGATTGACAATTAAAAAAACTACCTGATAACTACTATAGTCGGAGCAGTTGTAACGGCTGCTATGGCGCTGAAGCTGATTTTTTCACTTTGAAATGATAACCGATATCTGCTGAATACAAAATCCGATTATGTCATACTATATATGAGGAATATTCGCTTTTCAAATCTATTGTAATGTGGTATACTGTTTTACAGCAAAAGTCAAGGAAGTATCATAACGGAAAACAATATAGATACGCTGAGCGATTCGCTCACAAAAAAAATTCTGAGCGCGGAATTACCACACTGTCACGGGCTTGAAATCAAACGTAAAAAGTGGTATAATTCAATAAGAATATACTCAGGAGATGGAAAATGCACAGACTAAATATATTTCTGGAACACATCTATGAAGCTGCGCAGCAGCGTGGAACCACGTTTGAGAGCATGCTTTCGGAAGCGCGCAAGATGGGATACACTGGGCTGGAGTGCGACCTCTGGAGGCTTTCTGACTGCGTTAACGTCAGGAATCTTTTCGAATCCTGCGGACTTAACGTCGCTTCGATTTATTCAATGTACGATTTCCTACGGGATACGCCGGAGAAGTCGCTTGATGGAATGAAGCGCCACCTCGAGACCGCCGCGTATTTTGGCGCGGAGAAGGTGCTTGCGATCCCCGGGTTCTTTCAGCCGGGAGACGACAGGGAAGCGGGCTTCGCGAAGTTTGCGGAGCAGCTCTCGGTGATGTGTGAATTAGCCGCGGAGTACGGAATTACGGTAACGCTGGAGGATTTTGACGACTCGGCCTCGCCCTGCTGCGATACACAGGGGTTGGAGCGGCTGATGAGATCCGTTCCTGGGCTTGGATTCACATTCGACACTGGAAATTTCGCTTTTGTGCTTGAAGACCCCGCAGAGGCATACGAGCGCCTGAAGCCGTATGTCGCACATGCTCATCTGAAGGACCGCAGCCGCGAGGCGTCGAGGCGCAGCGCCGACGGCTCCAACTCAAAGCCGGATCTGTCGGGGGCGGAAATGTACCCCTGCGAGACCGGAGGCGGTTATGTCGGTGTGGAGAAGCTTGTAAAGCGAATGCTCGCCGACGGCTATACCGGGGATTTTTCAGTTGAGCATTTCGGCGCTGTGTATCAGGCTGAATACATGCGCAGGTCGGCTGAGAACGTAAAACGCTGGATATCAGAGGTGACAAAATGATACGTGTACTTATCTGGAACGAATACCGCCACGAGAAATGCCAGCCGGAAGTCGCGAAAATATATCCGCAGGGAATGCACGCGGCAATCGGCGAGTATCTTATGCAGGACGAGGACATAATCGTGAAGCTCGCCTGCCTTGACGACCCGGAGCAGGGTCTGAGCGAGGAAGCGCTCGCGGAAACCGACGTACTCATCTGGTGGGGTCACATGGCGCATGACGAGGTAACTGAACGTTCGGTGGAGCGCGTCTGCCGCCGAGTCGGCGAGGGAATGGGGTTCATCGGACTTCATTCCGCACACCACAGCAAGGTGTTCAAGCGGCTGACGGGGACCTCCTGCAATCTGAAATGGCGCCACGGCGACCGCGAGCGCGTCTGGACAGTGGTGCCGTCGCACCCTATAGCACAGGGAGTTCCGGAGCAGTTTGAGCTTCCGATGGAGGAGATGTACGGCGAGCCGTTCGATATCCCGACTCCGGACGAGGTGGTATTTATGGGGTGGTTTGCCGGGGGAGAGGTATTCCGAAGCGGCGTGACCTACCGCAGGGGCGCCGGCAGGATATTCTACTTCCAGCCGGGTCATGAGGAATACCCCACATTCCGGAATAAAAATGTTCTTAAGATAATAAGAAACGCGGTTCACTGGGCAAAGCCGGAGCCAGGAACTCACCAGATCGAATGCACAAATCCGGCACCGTTGGAGGGTTGACTATGTTTAAAATGGACGACACTGTAAGAATAAAGAAAACCGGAGTTGTCGGCTCAATAACCGATATAAGCTGCGCGGGCGGCAGCACGGTTTACGTTATCGACACGGACACCGGCGACGATGAAGAAGGCGGATTCGGCGGCATGTATTCTGTTTTCTACTGCACCGAAGAAGAGCTTGAAAAGGTGTGAGAACTAATAAAGAAGCGGTCGCATGTTCTGCGGCCGCTTTTTTGCAGTAATACTTATACTCTGGTGAATATTTCAGCTTCCTTTCTGAGCTGATCTGCGATGTTCTTATTGTCGTCCATTCGGCTGGAGATACGGTTCATATCAGCAACCAGCACCTGAGTGCTTTCAGCGGTGCCGGTAACTCCGTTCACGCCTTCCTTTATTGCGGTTGAGATACTGTCGATGGACTGCGCAATGCTCGTCATGTTTTTGCGAAGCTCCTCAGTTTTCGCAGTGAAATCCTTCATGGTGTTTTCGATGTGTTCCGCGTGTTCGCGATACTGAACGCCGGACTGTACGAAGTTCTCGAACTCAGGAAGGATCTGCTGCTGCATGTAGTCGAGAACTTCGGTCGCGTGACCTGACAGGCTGTGTACCGCAGCCTTGACCGTGCCGTTGATGTGCTGGATATTATCCGCGGATTCCTTTGAGGATTCGGCAAGCTGGCGTATTTCGTCAGCGACTACTGCGAATCCCTTTCCGGCTTCACCCGCGCGCGCCGCCTCAATGGAAGCGTTTATCGCAAGCAGGTTGGTGTTGCGCGAGATCTGCTGTATCTGCTTTGTGAGGCTGTCTACCTGGTTTACGCTTTCGCTGGAAGCAATGTCGTCGCGGAGTTCATCCACCATTGTAGTTACCTTCTCGCGGGTAGTGAGCATATTGTTGCGCGCGGAATTCTCAATGCCCTCCGCATGCGCCTTCATTTCAATGCTGAACTGCGCTATTTCCTCGGTGCGTGCCGCAATGTCCGTCACTTCGGACTCGACATCTGTGGTATTCTGGTTTATCGCTGCTGCGTTCTCGGACATTTCCGCCATGGTTGCGGAAATCTCCTCGGTAAGCGCCGACATTGAAGCCGCGCTGTCCGTGGAGGTCTGCACGCTGCCGAGGACCTCGGAAACGACCTTCTCCATGAGCTGCGTATTTCCGGAGATGACCTTGAATATGCTCTGGAGCTTGTCCATAAACACGTTGAAGCCGTCGCGCACCGCCGCAAGCTCTCCGCTGCAGCGTACCTTAATACGGCGTGTGAGGTCGCCCTCGCCACGGTCGATGTCAGAAATAATTCCGCGTATCTCGTTCTTGACGGCCACCAACGGGCGTATCACGAACAGAACTACGACAGTCACGGCTGCGATAAACGCCGCTGCGCTCACCAGAATCAGCACCATAGTGAGCCGCACGGAATCCTGCGAAACATTGTTCAGATCGCTGCGCGCATTGTCGGCGCCGGCAGTCGCAGAGGCGATGAGCTTTGCTGCGACTGCTTCAACGTTGTCCGCACTGTCGGAAAGTTCGCCGTTTGCAAGCGCGTATGCCTTTTCGTTTTCTCCTGCGCCGCTGAACGCCAGCAGATCCGCGAGGTGATAGTTGAACTGATCGATTCCGTCCTTGAGAGCCTGGAAATTATCTTTGTCATCAGCGGAAACAAATTGTTCGTATTCATCGAGGGAAGCCGCAAGTCCGGACTGAGTATCGCGAAGCCCCTCCACGATATCAAGCATGGAATCGAGATCGGTTGCAACGATGTGCGACAGCGCCTGAGTGTGCAGCGACTGGGTGTCCTGACGGATCTCGCCGATCGCTTCTATGCTCAGCATGCTGTTGTCCGCGATTTCGGAAGCGCTGTTGTTTACGCTTTTGATGTTCTTGTTAGAAACGATGTTCGACATTACCGACACTAATCCCAGAATCAGTACCGGAATAAGTATCAGGAGTATCATAGTTCCATGTTTTCTCATCACGGCACCCCCTTAATCAATTACCGAGGCGGTTATCTCTTTTACGAGATTATCTGCCATTTTCTGCGCGCTCAGGTGTGATGGATTTCCGGCAAGTATGTTGTCTGCAAACTCCACGCAGGGGGTCCAGAACTTGTTGCCGACGCGCTGGAGCTTTCCGTACTCCGACTGAGCAATTACCGCCTGGATCGCTGCAACTTTTGAAACTGCGTCGGAAGCGGCGGCGTTCTTATTTGCAGGACCTATGTTGCGCTTTTCAAAGGAAAGCGTCTGGTTCTGCTCGTTTGTGAACCAGTCCGCGAGTTTGTGCGCCCATTCGAGGTGCTCGCTGTAGTAATTGACGCCCATCATTTTGAAGCCGGTGAACGACGCCATCTGCACCTGCTTTCCCGCGACCTGATAGGTGGGGAGCTTACATGCGCCGTAGTCGGAGCCGAACGCCTTTTCGACGTCGGTGCTGTTCCACACTCCGCTTATTGCGGCAATGACCTTTCCGGAAGCCAGCGCTGCGGGGAGGTCTCCGTCGGCGCGGTTCACGAAAGCCGGGCTGGAGGTCAGCTCCATCATCCTATTCACTACATCGGCGCCCTTGATGGAATTATCCGTGGAGTTCCAGGTGCAGTAGTTGGTAACGCCGTCGTCGTTCAGCCCGAGTTCAAGCCCGGTGTTGCCGAAGAAAGAATACATGTACCAGCCGGAGTTGAACTCCATGCTGAATTCCTTGTTCTTTTCCTCGCAGACTTCCAGAATGCGTTCCAGTGAAGAAACGTCGCTTTCGTTCAGAAACTTCTTATTATAATAAAGAAAATATCCGTTGTCCGCGGTCATGGGGTAGGCGTACATAACGCCGTTTATGCTCGCCGCAGCTACCGACTCGGCAGTGTTGGCGGCGCTGACTTCTTCCTGGTTCGGAATAGCAGACAGAACTCCGGCGGCGGCCATCGCGGACAGCTGATCGTCCGGCAGGGGGAACACGTCGGCTCCGTTATGCACGTCGCCAAGGATAACGTCCTTCGTCTTGCTGTCAAGGTTCTGCTCAATGGTGATGTTGAATTCAGCCTCGCCGCGGTGAGCTTCCTTGAAGCTTTCGATCATTTCGTTCATCGTGTCGAAAGCGGCTTCTTCAGCCCAGACCTTCAGTGTTACCTGCTCGATTCCGTTGTCGTTCTGAGCTTCTGACGATGAGCCGGCGGTCTGCACGGGGGAATTCCCGGAGCAGGAACAGAGGCTCAGCAGTGAAGCGCATATCAGACATGTGAGTAAAGTTTTTTTCATGATTACTGCCCTCTTTCGTAAAATAATTGTTCACATTATTTAAATGCAACCAATATTATATTATACTTGTTTCACATGGCTTTGTCAATATGTTTGAGGCGAATTATGCTTTTAACGGCTATATGTTTTGCTGATAGATATTATATTTCACGATAAAAAACGATTACAGATTATAATAAATTCTATAAATTGTTAATTTTTTATCAACAATAGTCAATAAACAATATGTGGATATTGATATATCAGTACTACCAAAAATACATGATTTGCATAAACCTCATTGATACGTTTTGTATATCTAACATATTTCAAGCAAAAGAACACAATATGTTGTACTTTAAAGAACAAAAGTCACAGCTTGTATTAAAAAAGTTCTAGTAATTTTTTTTTAAAATCAGAAATTACTATTGACTTTAAAGAATGTATGTGTTATAATATTGACAGGTTGGACAGACCAACATGAGGACAAGCCCTGCGATGGCAGAAAGTGCGGCGTCAGAACGAAACTAGCAGTAGTTTCAGAAGCGTCGTAAACAGCATCACGGCTGCCCGCAAATAATATGGAGGTATTTAGAGAATGGCAATGTTAGAACAGTGGAAAGGTTTTAAAGGCAAGATCTGGCAGGAAGAAATAAACACACGTGACTTCATCCAGAACAACTACACACCTTACGACGGCGACGAGTCCTTCCTCGCAGGCCCGGCTGACTCCACCAACAAGCTGTGGGGCAAGGTTCAGCAGCTCCAGAAGGAAGAGCGCGCAAAGGGCGGCGTTCTGGATATGGATACCCATATCGTTTCCGGCATCACATCACATGAGCCCGGCTACATCGATCCTGAGATGAAGGATCTTGAGAAGATCGTTGGTCTTCAGACTGATAAGCCCCTCAAGAGAGCATTTATGCCCTACGGCGGCATCAAGATGGCTGAAGAGGCTTGCACAACTTACGGTTACACACCGGATCCTGAGCTGCACAAGATCTTCACAGAATATCACAAGACTCACAACCAGGGCGTATTCGACGCTTACACTCCCGAGATGCGCGCTGTAAGAAAGAACAAGATCATCACCGGTCTTCCTGATACATACGGCCGCGGCCGTATCGTAGGCGACTACAGACGTATCGCCCTCTACGGTATCGACAGACTTGTAGAAGCAAAGCAGTACGACCTTGCTAACTGTGGCAACGGTAAGATGAGAGATTCCGTTATCCGTCAGCGTGAGGAGCTGGCTGACCAGATCCGCGCACTCAAGCAGATGAAGGTTATGGCTGCTTCCTACGGCTGCGATATCTCCAAGCCTGCTGCAAACGCACGCGAGGCTGTTCAGTGGACATACTTCGGCTATCTGGCTGCTATCAAGACCCAGAACGGCGCTGCAATGTCCATCGGACGTATCTCTACATTCCTCGATATCTATATCAAGCGTGACATCGATAACGGCACTCTGACTGAGGCTGAGGCTCAGGAGCTCATCGACCACCTCGTACTCAAGCTCAGAATGGTTAAGTTCGCTCGTATTCCTTCCTACAACGAGCTGTTCTCCGGCGACCCGGTATGGGCTACACTGTCCATCGGCGGTAAGGGTCAGGACGGCCGTTCCATGGTTACCAAGAACGACTTCCGTTTCCTGCACACTCTCGAGAACATGGGCCCGTCCCCGGAGCCGAACATGACAGTTCTGTACTGCGACAAGCTGCCTGATAACTTCAAGCGCTATGCAGCAGCTATCTCCGTTCGTACCTCCTCTGTTCAGTACGAGAACGATGACGTTATGCGTCCTGTTTGGGGCGACGATTACTCCATCTGCTGCTGCGTATCCGCAACACAGACCGGTAAGGAAATGCAGTTCTTCGGCGCTCGTGCAAACCTTGCTAAGTGCCTGATGTACGCTATCAACGGCGGTATCGACGCTAAGACCAAGGCTCAGGTAGGTCCTGCTTACAGACCGATCACATCTGAGTACCTCGATTATGATGAGGTTATGCAGAAGTACGACGCTATGATGACATGGCTCGCTTCCATCTATGTACACACCCTGAACCTTATCCACTACATGCACGATAAGTACAACTACGAGGCTGCCGAGATGGCTCTTATCGATACCAACGTAAGACGTACATTCGCAACTGGTATCGCAGGCTTCTCTCACGTTGTAGATTCCCTGTCCGCTATCAAGTATGCAAAGGTTAAGTGCATTCGTGACGAAGACGGTATCGTTACTGACTTCGAGATCGAGGGCGACTTCCCCCGCTACGGCAACGACGACGACCGTGCTGATGATATCGCTGTATGGCTGCTCCGCACCTTCCTCAAGAAGCTGAAGCAGTGCCACACCTATCGTGATTCCGAGGCTACAACTTCTATCCTCACCATCACTTCCAACGTTGTATACGGTAAGGCAACCTCCGCTCTGCCTGACGGCCGTAAGGCTGGCGAGCCGCTCTCTCCTGGTGCAAACCCCTGCTACGGTGCAGAGAAGAACGGTCTTCTTGCTTCCCTCAACTCTGTTGCTAAGCTTCCTTACGAGTGGGCACTCGATGGTATTTCCAACACCCAGACCATCAACCCTGACGCACTCGGTCACAACGAGGAAGAGCGCGTAACCAACCTGGTTAACGTACTCGACGGTTACTTTGATAAGGGTGCACACCACCTCAACGTAAACGTATTCGGTAAGGAGAAGCTCATCGACGCTATGGAGCACCCCGAGAAGGAAGAGTACGCAAACTTCACAATCCGTGTATCCGGTTATGCAGTTAAGTTCATCGACCTTACCAGAGAGCAGCAGCTCGACGTTATCGCAAGAACTTGCCACGATCATATGTAATTAATTACACAAGGCAATATAAAAGGACAGCGCTGCGCAATGCGGCGCTGTTCTACTATACTGACAAGGAGAAACCAATGAGTGAAATCAAAGGAAGGATACATTCCACCGAGAGCTTCGGCGCGGCTGACGGTCCCGGAGTACGGTTCATCGTGTTCGTGCAGGGCTGCCGAATGCGCTGCCGTTACTGCCACAATCCCGACACCTGGAGCATGGAAGGCGACGACACCACAGTTGAAATGTCGCCGGAGGAAATACTCAGCAAGGCGCTTCGCTACAAGAGCTACTGGAAGAACGGCGGTGGAATCACCGTCAGCGGCGGCGAGCCTCTCCTGCAAATTGACTTTCTGCTTGAGTTATTCAAGCAGGCGAAGGACGAAGGAGTAAGCACATGCATTGACACCGCGGGAAACCCGTTCACCCGGGAAGAACCGTTCTTTTCAAAGTTCCAGGAGCTGATGAAGTACACCGACCTGCTGCTTCTTGACCTCAAGGAGATCAACCCGGAGCGTCATAAGAACATCACAGGCTTCGACAACGCGAATATTCTTGACATGGCACAGTACCTCAGTGAAATAGGAAAGCCAGTTTGGATCCGCCATGTACTTGTGCCTGACCTGTCCGATTTCGATGAGGATCTCGACAAGCTGAACGAGTTCATTAAGACCCTGAAAAATGTTGAGAAGGTGGAGGTTCTGGCTTACCACACCCTCGGCAAATTCAAGTGGGAGAACCTCGGGATAAAGTACACGCTTGAGGATACTAACCCGCCGTCTGCGGAGCGTATCGACAACGCAAACAAGAGACTCTGCGCAGGAAAGTACGCCTGTAAGGGCTGATTAAACTCCATATAAACGCGAACCCCCGGCAGCCTTTCGGCTGCCGGGGGTAAGTTATTCAGGCGGTGCGTTCATAGCTGATTTATCAGCCGATCGCAATGTACTTGTTCTGCTTCTCAGGGAGTGACTCTTTCTTGGGCACAGTAAGTTTCAGTGTGCCATTTTCGAACTTCGCACTGATGTCCTGCTCAGTTACTGTGTCGCCTACATAGAAGCTTCTTGAGTAGCTGCCGGAATAACGTTCGCGGCAGATGTACTTGCCGTTGTCGTCCTTCTCGTCCTTTGACGTGTTGTTTTCGGCGCTTACGGTGAGGTAGCCGTCGTTAAGCTCGGCTTTGATGTCCTCCTTCTTGACGCCCGGCAGGTCGATCATCAGATCGTAGCAGTTGTCGTGTTCCTTGATATCGGTTTTCATCATGCTGCTTTCGCTCTTGGTGAAGAACGGGTTATTGAAAAGATCGTCAAAAACATTGGTTCTCATGGTGGGCATTAACATAGGTCATTTCTCCTTTCGCAGGTTCTTGGGTCTGCGCTTGAATTTTATATTATGAACTCTGAGCGGTCCTCCGGAAGTATCCCTAGGTGGTGTGTACCTCCTTTGTTCCTATCTCTCTTTCGTTCTGGTTATAGTATAGCACAACTTTTTAGCACTGTCAAGGGTAGAGTGCTAATTTTCCTTAAAATGTCACATATTTCACGAAGTTATCATATTTTGGCGTGGCGGATTCATAGTATGCGCCGACGAAATAGCTTGGTTATGCGATTTGTTGATTATTAAACCGATTTATGTAAAACGGTGGAAAACTATTACTAAAACAGGAATACTTCTATTGACAATTTGGTTCGTTTGTGTTATACTGTAACAAACGTTACATATGTTATATATTGAAAGAGGAAGAATATGCCGCCCAAAGCAAAGTATACCCGCGAAGAAATAATAGAGACTGCGCTGAATATAGTCGCAGAAAAAGGAAAGTCCGCGCTCAATGCCAGGGATCTTGGCGCAGCGCTCGGGACTTCCACCCGCCCGGTGTTCACTGCATTCAAGAACATGAGCGAGCTTATTGAAGAGGTCAAGAAGGCGGCGATGAAGCGCTTTGAGAGCTATTCCAGGAACGAGCCGGGAGTGCCTGCGTTCAAGAGCGTTGGTATGCAGATGATCTCGTTTGCAACGAATGAGCCGAAGCTGTTTCAGGTGCTGTATATGAGTGAAAGAACTCAGACCGGAGATTTCGACGATCTGTTCAGCGAGCTCGGCGATACCGCGGGATACTGCATTGAATGCATAATGCGCGACTATTCCCTGAACCAGGAGGAAGCGAACTTCCTGTTCAGAAGCCTGTGGATATATACGTTTGGAATTGGCGTGCTGATAGCGTCAAAGGTGTGCAGGTACGAGGAAGAAGTTGTTTCGGACATGCTTACAAGGCAGTTTATGTCTGTAATGGGGCTTGTAAAATCCGGACGCGCGCTTTCTCCGCTTTCGGAGGTACTTCCTGCTCCTCCAGCTCCGCCAAAGAAATGATATAAACAACGAACTGCCGGAAACATTCCGGCAGTTTTTGAAATAATTAAGGTTCAGGAGCTTGTGTTGTTGTGCTCGTGTGATCTCGGCGCTTTTTTGAAAAGCTCCCGCAGACCGAATATCAGCAGAAACACCGCGTAGATTTTCCTTAACAGGTCGTTTCCGATGAAACTGGAAGCCACGGTTCCAAGAACAGCGCCTAGAATTCCTCCGGGGATCAGGCTGATCACCAGCTTTTTGTCGATAAATCCGGCGCGGATATGCATGATAACGGATATCAGCGCAATGGGCAGGAAAAACAGCAGGTTAACGCCCTGAGCCTCACGCTGCGGCATTCCGTCGTGGAGGGTGAGCCAGATCAGAAGCACGAACCCTCCGCCTAGTCCCATTGAAGCTATGACGCCCGAAAGCGCTCCGACTACAGCCTGAATCATGAGAAAAGCGACCTCAGCGCCGCCGCGCAGATGAGCGCTCCGAACAGCCGCTGGAGCCATGCTGCGCGTATTTTCCTCAGGAAGAACGCGCCTGCCAGCGCTCCTACGGCACCCCAGGGAATGTAGCTCCATGCGGTGGAAAGGTCGATGCCGCCGCTGAACAGATAAGATACAGCAGCGGTAAGGCTCAGCACGAATATCAGTGCAACGGAATCAGCATGCGCGTGTTTCATGGAGTCGGCAGGGGAAAGTTCCGGCTGAATCAGACGCTGTTCGTGTTCAATTATGGGTACTGCGGCGACTCCGCCTCCGCTGCCAAAAAAGCCGTTCAGTAACCCGCAAATCATTCCCTCAAAAAAGTGTTTCATCATATCACCCTCTTTATTTTGTGCATATATCTCCGCAATTTCCACGGAAATAAACGGAAAAGTGCAGCCTTGTAAGACTGCACTTTGATTTATGCGTTGACCTTTTGCCGGTTGTTCCATCGGTCGATGAATTCCACGAATTCCCGCTGCGGAATAGGCTTTGAAAAGAAGTAACCCTGTATGAAATCGCATTTCAGGTCCGAGAATTTCTTTACCATTTCTTCGGTCTCGATACCCTCTACTACGATCTCCATGTTCAGGTCTTTTATCATGCGGACTGTATTCTGAAGTATCGTCCACATTTTGCTGTTCTGATTATTTACGAAAGTCTTGTCAAGCTTGACGATTTTCAGCGGGAGCGCCGCAATGCGGTACATGTTTGAATATCCGGTGCCGTAGTCATCGAGTGAGAACGTCAGCCCGGCGGCGCTGAGCCGTTCGAGGTTCTCGGACATAACGCTCTGATTGTAGCTTGCCGCTGACTCGGTTATCTCGAGGTTGACCTGATTCGATGAAACGCCGTACCTGCTCATGGATTCAAGTATTGAGTCGGCAAGACCGTGGTGCATGCACTGCGAAACGGACAGGTTGATTTCGATGTATTCCAGACCCAGCTTCTTGTATTCCGAGCTTGCTATGAACTGGAAAACCTCGGTCAGCACGTAATCTCCAATCTTATGTATCGCGCCGCTTTTTTCCGCGGCGGGAATAAATATCTCAGGGGAAATGAAGCCCTCTTTTTCGTCGATTAGCCTCAGCAGAGCTTCCGCAGATACAAAGCGTTTCTTTTCGATTGAGTATATCGGCTGGTAGTAAACATGGAACCCATGATTTGCAAGGGCGCGTTCGATAATGCTGTCCATTCCGGTGAGGAGTGATACCATGCGCTTGACGGTGCTTCCGTCTGCGTGGATAACTTCTCCGTTGTAGGGGAGCTTCTCGTGGAAATCCGTGCCGAATGATATCAGCGACTGGAAGTTGTCGATGTCCTCGGGACATTTGGCAAGGCAGACGTACGGGATAAGGTTCAGGTCGAACTTGTCGATTTTCACCGTCTGGTGGAGTGCGTCGTTGATAAGGCTGGCGGCGTATTCCGAATTGATACGGTTATAGGTGTTGATAACCAGCCGGAAACGTCCGCGGTCGAGGTAATATGCAACGCCGTGGGTCTTTGCAGTGCGGTTCTGCTCAAGTATCTTCTTTCCGGTCATCATGAGGAGCTTCTGGGTTTTGTCGTAGCCGAGTATTTTTTGGAGTGAATCGTAGTTCGCAATGTTCACCATGACGATGGAAACATGATTGCGTATCGCGAAGTTATTCTTCATGTCGTCGGCGTAGGCGCTGTGCTTGCATAGCCCGGTGAATGAGTCGATGAGGTTTTCCGGACGCTGTATCATTACAGCTATTATTACTACGCCGACGGTGTTTCCGAATACCATCACCATGGTGTCAGTGAAAATTATCTTTGAAATGATAATACAGACCATCACGGGAAGCATCATTATCAGAGCAATTAATTTTCTGACAGTAAAGAGCCTACGGTAAATTATAATATACGCTATGCTTATCAGAATATTGATACCCGCCATTGTAGAAAAGAAAGCGGCATCGTTGTGTACACGCCGTCAACAAATGTAAAGATGGAGTGCGTGAACAGATTTGACACAAGCAGTCCGATAACACCCAGGTATGGAAGTGTAAGCGCACACGCGGCGGCCTTGTTTGACGTGATCTTTTCCCATGTGCTTGTAAGGCTGATAACATACATGAGAAACAGCGGGGAAATGGTGTTGTATGCCAGTAAATAGAGCGTATGAGCCGAAGTGCGAAGCCTCAGGTTCAGCGACCCGGCGTTGTCCAGCACGACCGCCCATATATCGGCTGCACCGCTGAGGATCGTCATAATGACGAGTGCAATAAAGAAATGATTAGTTGTGCCTTTGGACATGCGCCGTGTAAACTGCGAGATCAGAATTATCACAAGGATAAGCAGCGCGGCTATATCTAAATGTATAAGTTTAGTCATATCTGGAATTCCTCTTATTTTTATCTGTACTAACTATATACATTATAACACGACACGAGTTTTTTTGCAACAGTTTAACTATGCGTAGGAAGACGATTTGTTAATGTTGCATAAAAATCGACTGATTTTGCAGGTTTTGACCTTAATTGACCTTACATAAAGCAATAAATTATCAATTAATGAGAATTATTAAAATAATAGTCAAATAAAAAGGAAATGTTCAGGCTTTGTAAACATTTCGGTGGATAGAGGCGGCGGTGCTGGCAAATTCCGATGCGCTAAGCGGCCGTGTGGACATCAGCATTAGCGGAAGGGGCTTGGGATTACCGTAAAATGGCGGCTGAAAATAAGAACCATCGTTCAGTGTGAAGCCAAGTCGGCGGTAAAGCTGAACGCGGCGGCGGGACAGTTCGTCCTCCGGCGGCTCCACTTCAAGTACTACCAGCGAATCTCCGGATCGTTCCAGCAGAGAATTCATGACCGCGGAGCCGACGCCTTTCCCGCGGAGTTCCTCGGCGGAGGCAAAATGTTCAACGAACAGCGCGTTAATGTCGCGAAGATGATAGTAATTTATGAACGCGGCGGGGACGCCCTCGGGTTCATAGCACATGCAGCGGAATTCGTCACGGGTGAATTCCGAGCGGTGCAGGGCGTAATTACCCCGCTCACAGGGAGGGAACGAGTATTCAAGTATTTCAAATAAACGGTCGAATTTTTCATCGGAAATTGGAGACGTTTTGCTGTAGGTGATCAGATTTTCCATGCTGGCTCCTTTCTTCTATGGTAATATGATACCATAAAATTAACAGGATTTCAAGTGTCGGAATAAAATACAAGCAGGGTGAAATAGAATTTACGAGAATAAAACGCGGAGGTAATCACCATGCTGACACTACTTGAATTTGCATTGCAGAATCTGTTGTTTATCGGACTTCATCTTGACTCCAGGAGTTCATTCCCGAAGCAGCTCTCGCCAAAGGAAGAGGAGGAGTGCATAGCACTGATAGCTCAGGGAGATATGGACGCGCGCGGGAAACTCATCGAGCACAATCTGCGGCTTGTGGCATATATAGTCAACAAGAATTACCCGGAGGCAGTACGCGGCTGCCAGCAGGACGCGGATGACCTGATTTCTATAGGAACTATCGGTCTCATACGAGCGGCTGAAACCTTTGACTATACAAAGGGACGGCGGTTTTCAACATATGCTTCGAGGTGCATAGATAACCAAATAAAAATGCACTTTCGGAAGATAAAGCGCCAGCAAAGCGAGG
>ERZ835980.1338-NODE-1338-length-27851-cov-9.018348_pt1 | contig 27851 bp, 9 predicted proteins | sample MGYA00519943_ERZ835980 | MGnify/ENA primary metagenome ERZ835980 (study PRJEB31850, sample SAMEA3708791) | human gut metagenome | biome: human gut; feature: human-associated habitat; material: faeces | place: China | collected 2014 ... | reverse complement strand
AGCTGGGCGACATCTGGAACGGCGTGACCAATACGGCCCTGCGGGAGGAATTCCGCTCCTGCAATGCCTACGCCCGGCCTGAGTGCAATGACTGCTGGGCGAGATTCTACTGCTCCGGTGGCTGTGCGGCCAACGCCTTCCACGCTACGGGCTCGATTCGCGGCGTCTACGAGGCAGGCTGCGAATTGTTCCGTAAGCGTATGGAATGTGCCATCATGATGAAGGTGGCGGAGGATTCCGCCAAGGCCAACAGCTGATGGAAACGCCCATTGCCGATTTTGTCCGGCGGTATGCGGATTCCGGGATGGTCCGTGCGCACGTGCCCGGCCACAAGGGGAAACCCTTTCTGGGCTGTGAGGCGCTGGATATCACTGAGATTCGGGGTGCAGACAGTCTGTATGAAGCGGACGGCATCATCCGGCGCAGTGAGTCCTGTGCGGGAGAGCTGTTCGGCTCCGGACGGACGGTGTACTCCACGGAGGGATCCAGCCAGTGTATCCGGGCGATGCTGTATCTGGCCCTGATCTGCGGAAACGGATCCCGGACGATCGTGGCCGCCCGGAACGCACACCGCGCGTTCCTGTACGCGGCGGCCCTGTTGGATTTTGAGATCGTCTGGCTGTGGCCGGAACGAAGTACCTCTCTCTGCAGCTGTCCTGTATCGCCGGACACATTGGAGCGGACGCTGGCGGAGCTGCCTGCGCCGCCTGCGGCGGTCTATCTCACCAGTCCGGACTATCTGGGCGGCATGGCGGACATTTCCGCTCTGGCGGAGGTGTGCCGGAAGCACAGCACACTGCTGGCGGTGGATAACGCCCACGGCGCCTATCTGCGGTTTCTGGAGCCATCCCGCCACCCGCTGGATCTGGGTGCAGCTCTGTGCTGCGATTCGGCGCACAAGACGCTGCCGGTGCTGACCGGCGGCGCGTATCTGCACATCAGCCGTGCAGCGCCGGCGTCTCTGCGGGAGAACGCAAAAACGGCGATGGCCATGTTTGGCTCTACCAGCCCGTCCTATCTGACTCTGGCATCGCTGGATCTGTGCAACCGCTATCTGGCGGATGGGTACCGGGAACGCCTGCGGGAGATGTGCGTGTGTCTGGACGAAGCGCGGAAGGCGCTGACAGCTGCCGGATGGCAGATAGAGCCGTCGGACCCGCTGCGCCTGACTATCAAGGCGCCATCCGGTATGACCGGCGGACAGCTGGCAGACCGTCTGCGGGAGAACGGCGTGGAATGTGAATACGCCGATCTGGACTTTCTGGTGCTGATGCTGACGCCGGAGAATCGTGCCGCGGATATTGAACGGATCCTCCATGCTTTCGGAACAAACGATGCCGTTTATGTGCCGCAGCCGACGCTTCCGCCGGTCCGTGGGGAGCGGGTATGTTCCGTGCGGGAGGCACTGCTTGCCCCGCGGGAGACCATACCGGCGGCGCAGTCGCTGGGACGGGTCTGCGGTGCGCCTACCGTTGGATGTCCGCCTGCGATCCCCATTGCGGTGTCCGGTGAGCGAATTGGCCGGGAGGCTCTGGAGCTATTCCGCCGGTATGGCGTGGAGCAGGTGGAGGTCCTGTGCTGAAAACGCTTTCGAAAGAAATCAAAACCGCAAATCTGAACACAGACAAACCGCAGACCCGACAAATTCTGTCGGGTCTGCGGTTTTCCTTGATGGCGGGCCGCGCAGTAAAGAGGACGCTGACTTTTTGCAGCCTTACCCTCTTGAGCTTTCACGAACCTCGTCGTATTTTGCATTGTTCAGGGCTGCTATGTATGCATCGTAGGCATCTTCCAGTGTGAGATACTCCGTGCCGGCATCCAAAACCTTCTTATACTGGTCGGTGTACTGATTCACGAAGAGACTTTTTGAGATCGCAACATAACCGGCTCCTTTTTTATCTGTTCGCTGACCCGTCGTGGTTTCGGAAACATAGTATTTCCCGTCACCGGTTTGAATGAGTACAGGGATCTGCTTTCCGGCGCCGACCTTGTTTGTGTTGAAAGAAGTCCAGAAAAGGTAACGCTTTGCATTCTGCCCCTCGCGCCCATCTCCCAAAAAGGCCCAGGTGCAGTCTCCCTGCTGCAGAAGGCTGTTATTCATCTTTGCAAGCTCAGCTTCAATGCCCGGGATATAGGCCGAGCTCGGGCAGCGGGAGTCCAGTTCAAAGTTCTTATTTTCGGCAAGCATGCCCGTTTTCCAAAAATCGGTCGCATATAGCAGCGGCGAAAAATAATCCCTTATGCTGGTATCAAATGGGTAATCCGGCTTGGACGGCGCTGCCGTGCCGCTCCATGTGAGCACCACGCCGCAGCTCTCATCATAAGAAACGACACAGCTTCCTCCCGGCGTGGCCACGCCTATCCAGTTGTCCGTATCGCCCTGCCCTCTGGAGTGAACGATGCCGCCGATGTTTACAGGGTCTACCGACTGCCAGTCGGCCTTTTTTTGCTTCAACTTGACTGTGACCGCAGCATCGGTGTCTCCCAGCATAGCCTCTGTGGAGACCTGCGCATACGCGGCGCGCACATTGGCGAGGTCTGTCACTTCCCGGCTCTTTTCCAGTTGAGAGGAAAACATCGGGATCGCGATGGCGACCAGTACGGAAATAATCGCGATCACGATCAATAGCTCCATCAAGGTAAATCCCTTGTCATTTTGCTTCATAGTACTCTTTGCCTTTCCCCAACGCATCTTACGGCATCCGGCGCCGGCAAGGCGGGATGCCATGCCGGCGCCGCAGCCTGCGCCTGTATTCCGCGCACAGCTCCTTCTTTTTCTCCGGCTTTTCCCACAAATGCGCCGCCGTTCCGTTTTATAGATCTATAAACAACGATCCGTCCCGCCATTATAGTCGCTTTATCCGCAAATTTCAACGCATTTTCGAAATAGCTCGAACCCTTTTTCGCCGAATCGGAGAAATTCCGCGGCGATGGCCGCAGCAATATCGCGTAAATGGCACACTGAATATTGCTATTTGCCGGAATCAATGTATAATAACTTATGCAAATGATCGAAGGTGGAAATTGAGGGAATCGTACGGATGAAACACACCAAAACACTTATTTTACTTATTCTGTCCGTTCTGCTTGTGGCCGGAGCGCTCTGCGGCTGCGCGGCGCAGACACCAGAGCAGCCGGATGTATCGTCGCTGCCGCAGATCACCATCGGCAGCGACACCTATCCGCCCTTCGTCTATCTGGACAATAACGGCGATCCAACCGGTATCGATGTGGAGATCGCATCCGAGGCGTTCCGGCGGATGGGCTATCAGGCGGTGTTTACGACCATCGACTGGGAGCAGAAAAAAACGCTGCTGGATAGCGGGGAGATCGACTGCATTTGGGGCTGCTTCTCCATGGACGGGCGTGAGCAGGATTACCAATGGGCCGGCCCCTACATGGTCAGCCGGCAGGTCATCGCCGTCAATGCAGCAAGCGACATTTACGCCATGAGCGACTTGAATGGCAAGACCATTGCCGTACAATCCACCGGCAAGCCGGAGGAGATCTTTTTGGAAAGCGGAGAGCCGGATATCCCTCAATTTGAGGATATTATCAGTCTGGAAGATCGGGGCATACAGTATGCGACGCTGGACTGCGGCTATGTGGATGCCATTGCCGCCCACGAAACAACCATTTTGCAGTATATGGCGGATTACGGCGCGGACTTCCGTATTTTGGAGGAGCCGCTGCTGATCACCGGAATCGGCGCGGCCTTTTCCGTCAACGATGACCGCGGTCTTGCGCAGGAGCTGACGGACACCTTTGCGCAGATGCGTCAGGATGGGACCATGCAGGAGATCGTCGGCAGATATCTGGAGCATCCCGAGACCTATCTGGAGGTGGAATGCCTTGAACAGTAATCATTTGCAGACTATTTTCGGCAAAAAATTCTGGCTCGTCTGCATTGCTGTGGGGATTTCCCTCTTTGGAGTCGTTTTCGCGCTTTCCAGGCGGGCGGATATTCAGAATTGCGAGCAGCGGCTGACGGGAGTAATGGAATTTATCAAGGCGCAGTCCGCCGACTATACGAAGTACAACGATACCGCCGTTGCAAAAAGCCTTGTGCGCGAGGCCGCCGCCGTCCACGCGCTGGAGGGGCTCTCCCTCGGCTGCGATGAGGCGGCGCTGTTGGAATACGCCAGGACACTGTGGCTTACAGGCGTTTCTGTACTGAACGCGCAGGGCGAACTGGTATGCGAGTACACGGAGAATGGCACCGGCTATGCGCAGCTTCAGTCCGGCATCAAAATGGAACCGATCCTCAGCGTCATCGACTACCCGCAGAAGACCTATGTCAAGCGCGTGGAGCTGGGCGGAGGCAATTTTGTCAATGTCGCTGTCCACAGCTGCGCTGACGGCACGGGTGTGGTGCTGGCCTATCGCTATATCCCGGCAGAGTTTTCACAAAAGTCCGTTTTGTCCATCCAGACCCTGTTAGATGGCTATGAGATCAGCTCCACGGGGACTCTTCTGGTGGCGGAGGATAACCGGGTAGCGGCCTCCAACGATCCCACTCTGATCGGCATGAACATCTTCGAAAGCGAACGGCTCATGTCGATCCGGAGAAGCGGCCATGCGGATAAACTGATCCGCGTATACGCGCCGAAGGGCATCGAACAATGCTATGGGATATATAGCCATGGACGGGACTATTACCTCTATGCCTATGTTCCCGCCCGTCAGGTCTATACCCTCACCGTGATGAATCTGGTGATCACGCTGGTCATGTATATTCTGATCCTGGCGCTTGTGCAGGTCTTCCGCTGGAACTCCGCAAAGGATTTCTTTATGCAGCAGGAGCACTCCGAGCAAGAATACAGGAAGTCACTCGAGCAGAAAAACGTCGCGCTCCAGCTTGCCGTTCAGCGTGAAACCAAGGCCAATCTTGCCAAGCGGGAGTTCCTGTTTAATATGTCCCACGATATCCGAACGCCCATGAATGCCATCATCGGCTTCACCGCGCTGGCGCAGACGCACATCGACGACCGCGGTCAGGTAGAGGACTATCTAAAAAAGATATCCGTTTCCAGCCAGCATCTTCTGTCCCTTATCAACGATGTGCTGGATATGAGCCGCATTGAGAGCGGAAAGGTCACGCTGGAAGCAAAGCCGGTGCATCTGCCGGAGCTGGTGCATGAGCTCAGGGATATCATACAGGCCGTTGTTTCCAAAAAGGATCTCTCCCTTACCCTCGATACCGTTGGCGTGGAAAACGAGGATATCATTGCCGATCCGCTGCGGCTTGAACAGATCCTGATCAATGTTCTGGCAAACGCCGTGAAGTTCACGCCGGACGGCGGGCAGATCAGCCTGTGGATCGTACAGAAGGATACGGCTCCGGCGGGCTATGCCGATTTCGAATTCCACATCAAGGATAACGGCATCGGCATGAGTGAGGAGTTCCAAAAGCACATTTTTGAGCAGTTTGCCAGAGAAAGGACCTCCACCGTCAGTAAGATACAGGGCACGGGGCTCGGCATGGCCATCACGAAAAGTCTGGTGGATATGATGGGCGGCAGGATCACGGTGAAAAGCGAACAGGGAAAGGGCTCGGAATTTACCATTTCTCTGCGCTTCCCCATCGGCGAGGCGAAAACAGAACAGACGCCGCCCGCCGCAAAAGCCTCCGCTTCTGCCGGGAAGAAGCTTCTGGTGGTCGAGGATAACGAGCTGAATCTGGAGATCGCGTCAACGCTTCTTAAAGAAGCGGGCTTTGAGGTAGATACTGCGGAAAACGGAAAGGTTGCCGTTGAAAAGGTCGAGGCGGCCTCTGCCGACCGGTATGATCTGATCCTGATGGATATTCAGATGCCGGAGATGGATGGCTATGAAGCGACCCGCCGGATCCGTGCGCTTCCGGATACAAAAAAGGCAGCGCTCCCCATTGTGGCCATGACTGCCAATGCGTTCGAGGATGATCGGAAAAACGCATTGCGTGCCGGCATGAACGGCCATATTGCCAAACCGCTGGATATTCAAAAGCTGTTTCAGGTATTGTCGGAGCTGTTGAAATAAGCCATGATCGATATGGCCGGCAAGTCATGCTATGCGAGCATGGACAAAAAGGATAGGTGAACGAATGAAGATCATATATGAACTTTCCTGGCTGTGGGAAACGCTGGGCATCGCATTGATAGCGGCGGCTGTTTGTGTGGTCGGTGCTATGCTGATATGCCGGGCAAAAAAGAAAACGCTCAGCAAGAGGAGCGCAGTCGTTATCGGAATTGCCGCCTTTATCATTGCCATCATAGCAGTTATCGAGATCGCACGGATTCCGATGCCGCTTTGACGAAATGGGAGGCGTTGATATGGGCTATGCCGGCAGGGCGGGGGATTTTACCCCCCCCTGCCGGCATGTTATCCGATTTTCCCCGCGGGAGGGAATGGGTCATTCCTCTTCCTTCCGTCTGGCGCGGGTGGTGAGCATCACCAGAGCACTGCCGCTGACCAGCAGCGCCGCGGCCATGCCGCCCATGGGGAAGCCGTCGCCGGTAGCGGCGCTGGTCACGCCGGCCTTACCGCCGTCCTTACCGCCGGAGGTAACGGCCCGGGCGCTGTCCCGTCGGAAGGAGACGGAGGCGCTGCCGTCGTCGGAGACGATGGTGATGGTGCGCTCGCCGAAGACCAGCGTGCGCAGGAACTGTGCGCGGAACGTGACGATCAGCCTGCCGCCATCGGGATCAGCCGTCACCTCGTAGTTGGCAGGATCCACCGTCACGCCGTCGATCTGCGCGGTGAAGTCGTCATACTCCTGGCGGAAGGTAACGCCCAGCGGCTTGTCGCCGGGTCTCCATACCCTCACATCGTCCACGATGCGCAGGCCGATGGCGGGCAGGATGGTGTCCCTGCGGGTGATTTCCCTGCCGGCAGCGGCGTCCAGATAATACTTGCCGCAGCCGGAGCAGTACCAGTATTCGATGTTGCCGTCAGCGGTGGAGGTGGCGTTGACCTTGTCCACGCGGCGCAGCAGGCCGCCGTGGTTCCCGGGCGCCGGACCGCCGAAGCTCTCGCCGCAATATCTGCACACCGCAGGAGCCTTGCAGGAGGCGGGAGTGCCCACAGTGTGGCCGTTGTTGACCGTGATCTGCACCTGGGTGCTGTTGCCGGCCCGATCGGTGGCCACAATGGTGTGGAGCTGGCTGTCCGCCTCAATGATATAGGTACTCCCCGCGGCGCGGCCGGGGGCACTGACAGCCGCTGCGCCGTCCACGGTGACGGTATCCAGATACGCATCGGTGACGGTGAAGGTCACGCTGCCGCAGTAGACCGCGCCGTCGTCCACACCGGCGATGACCGGCGCGGCGGCATCCAGCACCACGCCGTCGGACCGCAGATAGGTGACGTTGCCCGCCGCATCGGTGATCCGTGCATAGGCGATGAGCCTGTCGTCGGGGGTGATGGCCACAGGCGCAGTGTAGGGCTGGAGAGTCATGCCGTCCAGCTGCGCCGCGGTATAGTCCTCCTCACTGAGCAGGTACTCGATGGCCGTCACACCGCTGGCCTCGTCCGCCGCCGTCATCGTCACGGTCTGCCGGCTCTTGTAGAACAGGTCAAAGCTGATGGTATTCCAGAAGCTCTGCCACGCGTTGCGCTGGTCGATGCGGATCTCGCCGGTGGGATTGGTCTTGTCGATCTTGTAGGTGAGGGTGATGGACTCGGAGATATAACCGTCCGCCGTGTTCTTCACATAGAAGGTCAGGCTGCCGGTGCCCGTCTCATCGGAGCGGGTCAGGCTGCCGCGCCAATCGCCGTTGGCGGTATTGGTGCCGGACACCTGCCAGCCGTCCGCCGCCGTCACCATGAAGTCCTGATTCGTCCACTGGCCGGTGCCGGCGGTATACTCCGCGCCGGTGGCGGTATACGCCTTGATGCTGGCGGTGATACCGGTGGGCTGGGTCAGGCTGTAATTGCCCGCTTTGCCGTTGGCGCTGTCGGCGATGGTGAACTCGGTGAAGCTGACGGGAATGTTGTCGCCCGCAGCCACCGTGTCGAAGGTAGGCGTGCCGCAGCGGAGCATCAGTGTCTCGCCGTCCGCCAGATTCACCAGCGTGGGCGTGCCCTCGATGGCGGCGGTGTTGAGGCCGTCATAGAGCTTGTCGCGGACGGTCAGACTGCCAATGCTCAGCGGACGCGCCGTGATGGCGGCGCTGCCGGAAATGGGCTGCGCGGCCAGGGTATAGTTGGCCGCGTCGCTGCCCGCCAGAGCGAAGCCCGTAAAGGTCACGGTCCTTCTGCCCACGTCGGGACTGTCCGCGTTGGCCTGCCCCATCACCACGGACAGGTCGTCGCCGCTGATCTTGCCCTCCATGGCCCGCTCGGGATAATAGTACATGCACACGATGGCCGTGCTGCCGTCGTAGGTCTTGTCCTCCAGTGCAGGGGTGTGGAGCCGGATCTCCTTCGGAGTGATGGTAAAGGTCCCCGTCTTTTCAATGCGGTCGTAGTGCTCCGTCTCCGCCACGGTCAGCCGCACGTTGTAGGTACCGGCGTCCTCGGGCGCTGCGGTGGTATAGGCGCCGGGGTCCGCGCCGTCGGGCTTGAACTCCCATGTCATGACGCCGTCGCTCTCCGTATTGGCGGAGGGCGTCACAGGCTCGCTGTCATAGATCTTGTCCATGGAGGCGATATCAGCGTCCACAGTGGCCCTGCCCACGGTCAGCACCACGGTGGTGGAGGCCGGCGCCTGATTGTCGCCGCCGGAGACATAGGTCTCGCCCAAGGGGTCATAGGACACGGTCAGGGTGTAGCTGCCCGCCGTCAGCGCCGTCAGGAAGCTGTTGGTCAGGGTGATAGCCAGCTGGCCGTTGGCGGATGCGCCGATCCGATACTCCGTATCCCTTACCAGCGCTCTGCTGCCCATGGTGATGCTTCTCACCGTGCTGCCGTTGTCCTTCACATGGAATACGCAGTCGTCCGCGGAGGCTTCAGCGAAGCTGACGCGCTCCGTGATCTGCTCCGCGTCGGTGTAGACCACCATGCCGTCGGCATTGACCACGGTAACGTTGCCCTCCCGGTCGATGGCCTTCACATAGAGGAAGCCCTTGCTGTTGGGAGCCACGGTAAAGCTGCCCCTGCCGTCGGTGTCCAGCGTCAGCGCCGTCCAGCCGTCGGCGGCTCCGGCGTCGGCTGCCTTGGTAAAAGCCGTGCCGCTCAGCAGGTACTCCGCCTTGTCCAGCCCCGCGCCCACATCGGCGGCGGTGACGCTGACCGTCTGTGTCTCCTTGAAGAACAGGCCGAAGGAAATACGGTTCAGGAAGTTCCTGAAGCTGCTGTTCCGGATGGTGATCTCCGCCGTGGGCGGCGTGTTGTCGTATGCGCCCACGATGCGCAGCAGGCTGTTGTTGAAGTCTGCCGTCACCTGAACGGTGTAGCCGGCGGCGTCGCTGCCGGTAAATCTCTGCTTTGTGGTCAGCGCACCCTGCTCCAGCTCCAGGCCGTCCTCGCCGGTGTAGCCCGGCAGCATGGTGACGCGGAGGGTGTAGGTCTGGCCGCTGCGTACCGTCCTTGTCAGGTCTGCCTCCTCCACGGCCACGCCCACATGGCTGGAAATGCGCATATCCACCAGACGGTAGAGGGTGAACGTCACGGTGGTCACGTTGCCCGCTTCGTCGGCGGCGGTGATGGTCACCGGCTTGCCATCACCCTCACTCAGGGGCAGCTCATACCGGCCGCCCGCGTCGGGGCGCACCTCTGCGGCTGTGCCGCTGCCGTAGGACACGGTCACCTTTACCTCATTGGCGTCCGTCACGGTGTAGATCACGTTGTCCGTCACGTCCATGACCTGCCGTCCGTTCTCGGTCTTGAGCGCCGCGCCGTTCAGGAAGCCGATCACCGGCGCGGCAGTGTCCGTTTCGCTGACGTCGCCGCAGCCGCACTTCTTCTCATGGGTAGTGGCGTCCCATTCATAGCTGTGGTTGGAATGGGGTCTCACCGTGTAGCTCTGGCTCATCAGGCTGTTCACATAACCGTTTTCCAGATGCTCGATCCCAAAGTAGGCATAGCCGGTCTTCAGCATATCCTTCAGCAGCTGGTCGCCGCCGCACTCGAGACCGCCATACTCGCCGCCGGACAGCTCACCCTTCGCGCCGATACCAAATTCCACGTTGCTGCGGAACTTACCGGCAGAGGCCACCAGCTTGCCGCCGTCCCCGATCGTAACCGCATTTCGGAACTCAGGCTCGCCGCTCTGTGCAGTCACGGTGAGCACACCGCCGCTGAGCACTTCGGTCTGATTTTCAACGGTGACGCTGCCGGTCAGTCCGACCGTACCGGCTTGCATCGTTATACGGCTTATCGTGCCGCCGGTCACCACCGCCGCCGGAGTGCCGTCCCTGGTCTGGAGATGCCCCATGGCCGCGCCGTTGGCGGTCAGCTTAGCGCTGCCGTACAGCTCCACATCGCGCAGCACGGTGCCGTTGACGGTCAGGTCCGCCGTGTCCCTGACCTGCATATTGCAGGATACCTCGCCGCCCGAAAGGATCACCGCCGCGCTGCCGCCGGCTGTGAAGGCGGTATTGCCGGCCTTATGGCCGTTGAGGTCCAGCGTGAACTTGCCGCCGTTGATGCTTACATCCTCCGCCGCGTCCTGATACAGCCTGACGGTATACAGGGCGGCGTCCTGCACGCCGGCAGAGAGGGTCTTGACTGCGGCCAGCGCCTCGCTCAGTGTCTTGTACCAGTCAACGCTGGCGCCGCTGCTGACGGAGGCCGTGAAGCTCTCGCCGCAGGCGCAGGTGCCGTCGCCGCGGATGCTGTGGACGTGACTGATGACCTTGACGTTGGTCAAATTGTCGGTTTTCCCCTGAATGAACTCGCTTATGTCGACCCTGTAATAGACGTAACCGCTCTTCAGCAGCTCGCTCAGCGTGCGGCCGGCGGCGATGCCAAGCTTTTTGTATGTACCGCCTGCCAGCTCGCCGACGGCCTCCTCCGCAAATTCCAGCACTCCGTTGAATTTGGCTGTGGAATTGGGAACGACCGTCATCTTGGCGCCGCCCCCGATGCGGACGCCCCCATCAAAGACGGGGGCTTCCCGCACGCTCAGCTCGCCGCCATCCGCATTGACCTGGCCGGTGACTTTCGCGTTGAAATGGACACGGACCTCACCGCCCGTCATATCGATGGTGCCCACGGTGCCGCCGTTCATGATCAGCAGCGCGTTGGCGCTCTCCACCTTGAAGGCCGACGCGCTGGCGTTGGGATAGAATTGCACGTTGGCGCTGCCCTGCAGCGTGATCCTGCCCAGCCCCTCCGCAGCACTGACGGTCAGCGATGCACTGCTGACGGTCACGTCAGATACCAGCTTGCCGTTCTGGATGCCGATATCGGTCGTGCCGCTGATGGCCAGGCCGCTGGGCACGGTGGCCGTCTTGCCGTTGAGATCCAGCGTAAACTTGCCGCCGGTGATGCGCACATCCTCCGTCACATCCCGATGCAGCCTGACGGTGTAGCGGCTGGCGTTCTGCGCGTCGGCAGAGAGGGCCTTGACCTCGGCCAGCGCCCCGTTGAGCGTGTCGTATCCGGTGACCTCGCCCGCCGCGTCGGTCAGGGTAGCCACGAACTGGTACTGGCAGGTGCCGCATTTTCCGTTCGCATCGATGTCGGGGTGGCCGCAGGGCTCCAGCGTCACGTTGAAGACCCGGGACTCCGCCCGATAGCCGTGGAACGTCAGCTGGAGCTGGTACTGGCCGGTTTTCAGCGTGGTATTGCTGCTTACCGTAACGGTGCCGTTCCCGTCGCTGCTGACCTTAGGCGCATCCGCCGTCGACCACCCATCGATGGCGCTGGCGCGGTAATAGAGCTTGGCGTCGAATACCCAGCTCATGGCGCTGTCATACGCCGCCGTTACCTTCAGGCTGGGAATAGCGGGCGAGGTCTCGTAGACGGTCAGTGTGCCGCTCGCCGGTGTCTGCTGGATGATGCGCAGGGGTGCATCCACCACCTCGACCTCATGCAGCCGCTTCTGGCCGGCCACGGACGTCGTATCCGCGTTGCTGTCATCCTGCCAGGCATCTGCGCCCAGCACCGACCGGTACGCTTTGCCCTCGCCCAGCAGATCCATCACGTTCTCATTCGGATCCATCAGGGTGATCATGCCGAAGTAGCCGCCGTTGAGCAGCAGCGTGCCGTCGTCATGCTGCACGATGCCGCCGAATTTGCCGCTCTCGACGATGATCCTGCCGCCCTCTGCGGCATTGGGCACGCACGGCTGCCCCACCTTGATGGACGCGCTGTCCGTCAGGGTCACCTCGGCGGTCTGTGCCGCGAAGAAGTTGTTCTCAGCCACCGTCAGCTTCCTGCCGTTGAAGTCGATGGTAAAGGTGCCCGCCGCGATGGTGTAGTTCGCTTCCACCGCCGCATCCGCCAGCATCCTCACGGTGCTGCCGTCCAGACGCGCCGCCGCGTTGACGGCTTCCTCGAAGGTCCCATAGCCGGTGGTCACACCGGCGGCGTCCGTCACCGCTGCCGCCGCCATCTCCGCGCCGCAGTTGTTGCACTTGCCGTTGGTAACGCCCGCTCTGTGGTCGCAGACGGTGACCACCAGACTCTGCGCCGGAACGTCATTCCTGACATAGGTGCTGTTGAGGAACTTGTATCCATCGGTCACGTTGTCAAAGTCCCGATAGGCCTCGCTGCCCTTGATGGACACCGTGTCCGGTGTGAACGCCGCGCGGCTGGCAGCGGTGCCGCCGGCAGCCTTGAAGCTGGCGACTCCGCTGAGCTCGATGGTGAGCTCGCCCATGTCCGTATGGTTGACGCCGTAGCTTATGACCGTCCCACCGTCCAGCCGCTCGGGATTGCCGATAGCGGTCACGCGGCCCGTGCCGTTGACGAACAGATTCGCCTCGCTGGCGTCCATCATATTGATACCGGCGCTGAAGCCGTTGGTCTCATTGGCGGAGGACCCGTTTGTCAGCTGGCCGCCGTTGGCGTTCAGCACGCCGCCGCTGTTGACCGTCACCTCACTGCGGCTGGTCATCTGCAGGCCGACGCTGGCAAAGCTGTCGCCGCAGGGAGCCACGCCGCCGTTGGCGTTCACCGCGGCATTTTCAATGACCGCGTTATTGCCCAGATAGATACCGCCGCTGATGGGCTTGATGCCGGAGTTGAGATCCTGCACCGCCGTGCCGCCGGTGGCGTTCAGCACGCCGCCGTCGGAGACGCTCACGCTGTTGCCGGACACGCCGTAGCTCTGGAGGCCGCTGCCGCCGGTGGCGGTGACGGTGCCGTTCTTCACGGTCACGCTGCCAAAAATGCCGTAGCTGATGCCGGCGCTTCCGGCGCTGCCGCCGTCCGCGACCAGCTCCGCGCCGCCGTCCACATAGACAGCGCCCTTCACGCCGCAGCTGTCCTTGGCCTTTACGTTGCCGATGCCGCTGCCGTTGGCCGTCACCCTCGCGCTCTGCTCCACGCGCAGCGTATTGCCGCCCATGTAAATGGCCGCGCCGCTGGTGCCGTTGTCAGAGCTGGTACCGTTGTAGTTGACGGTCAGCTCGCCGCCCGTGTACGCATCATATGCATGCGCAACGGTCAAATTGCCTTCCGCGCGCCAGCCCAGACCGTTGACAGTCAGCGTGGCGTCCTGCCCCAGCCCCACCGTCACATCGCCCTTGGACCACACGGCGCACTCGTTGGCGCCGCCGCCTGTGATGCTGCACTTGCCCACCACCTCCACGGTGGCGCCGGCCGGCAGGATCAGCGCATTGGAGCCCTCGGCCTCGATCTGCACCTTGTACAGATACAAATAGTTCACGTCGGCGACCCATCGGTATCCGCCGTCGGCATCCAGGGAGACCTGGTCCTCTCCCGTGGTCAGGTCAAGGCAGACGACCTTCTTCACCGCGCCTGTCTGCGCCGCCGCGACGCTTTTGACGTCCCGGGTCACGGTGTAGGTGTCGCTGCCGCCCCGCTTCTGCTCCGTCCGTGCCTGGCCGGACGCGGCGGGCAGGTCCTCCGCCATCGCCGCCCACGCCGTGGCAGGCAGCAGGGAAAATACCATCACCGCCGCCATCGCCACCGACAGGAGCCGTTTTTTCAGACTGTTGTTGTTCATCTCACTTCTCCTTCTTGCCCACTTGACTGCCTGCTCTTCACTTCTCTTTCTTGCTCGCTTGGCTGCTTACGTCTCTCATCTGACCGATGCATCAGGTGCAAAATTTGTATCCGGCTGCCGGAAGGAATGATGATCGTCCAGATCGGTTAATTATCATTTTACCATGGGAATCGCGCAGAAGCAACATTTTTTAACGCATTATCTTCATAAACGGCAAAAACCACGATAGATGCACATTTTTTAATGGCATTTAACGGCCCCCGCAAATCGCCCCTTGACATCCTCCGGCGCAGTCATGATAATATACATATTGCAGCTTTGCAGGATTTCTTTCGAAGACCGCGAGGAGGAACGGACCCCATGGAGAATTACAAATTTTCGACCTTACCCTATCAGCGCCCCGATCTGGAGGCCCGCCGCACCCAGCTGGCCCGGTGGCAGGACGCCGTGGAGCAGGCGGAGAGCTTCGATGCGCTGCGTGCGCTGCTCTTTGAGATGGACCGCGCCAACGGCGAGCTGTCCACCCAGTGCGCCATCGCCCACATCCGCCACACTCTGGACACCCGCGACGCCTTCTATGAAGCGGAGATCCACTACCTGCAGGACACCCTGCCCACCCTGGGCGCCGCCGAGGTAGCGCTGAGCGAGGCCATCGCCTCCAGCCCCTTCCGCCCCGACATCGAGCGGGAGTTCGGCAGGCAGTATTTCGTCGCCATTGACCTGCAGAAAAAGCAGTTCTGCGAGGCCAACGTCCCCCTGCGCCAGCAGGAGTCCCGCCTGACCAACGAGTATCAGAAGATCATGGCCGCCGCCGAGATCCCCTTCGACGGCAAGACCCTGAATCTCTACGGCGTGCAGAAGTACTTCGAACACCCCGACCGCGCCGTCCGCGCCGCCGCGGTCAAGGCGTACTCCGCGTTCTACGAGGCCAACGAGCCCCGTCTGGAGGAGATCTGGGACGAGCTGATCCGCATCCGCAACCAGATGGGCAAAAACCTGGGCTATGAGAACTACATTCCCCTGGGCTACCTGGAGCAGGGCCGCACCGACTACGGCGAGAAGGAGGTGGCCTCCTTCCGCGAGCAGGTGCGCACCGTCCTCGTTCCGCTGTGTCAGAAGCTCTATGACGCGCAGGCCAAGCGTCTTGGCATCGACCATGTCATGTGGCACGATGAGAAAATGGTGTTCCCCGACGGCAACGCCGAGCCCGCCGGCGATGCAGGATTCATGGTCGAGACCGCCCGGAAGATGTACCACGAGATCAGCCCCGAGACCGGCGAGTTTATCGACTTCATGATCGACCACCAGCTGATGGACCTGGAGAACAAGCCCGGCAAGGCCTCCACCGGCTACATGACCAGCCTGCCCAGCCTGAAGGCCCCCTTCGTGTTCTCCTGCTTCAACCACACCATTTTCGACATGCAGGTCCTGACCCACGAGCTGGGCCACGCCTTCGCCGGCTACATGGCCATGCGCAGCCAGCCCATCTCGGACTATTACAGTGAGACCACCGACATCGCGGAGATCCACTCCATGTCCATGGAGCAGTTCGCCTACCCCTATGCCCAGTGGTTCTTCGGCGATCAGGCGGACAAGTTCCGCTTTGCCCATTTGCAGGAGGCGCTGACCTTTGTGCCCTTCGGCGTGGCTGTGGACGAGTTCCAGCACATCTGCTACGCCGATCCCCAGCTGACGCCCAAGGAGCGGACGTACCAGTGGCGCCTGCTGGAGGAGAAGTACATGCCCTGGCGCAGGTACGACAATGACGCCTTCATGGAGCGCGGCGGCTACTGGTATCACAAGCTGCACATCTACCTCTACCCGTTCTATTACATCAACTATACGCTCACCACCATGGGCGCCATGGAGTTCAAGAAGAAGTACGCCGAGGATAAGGCGGCGGCCTGGCAGGACTATCTGAAGCTCTGCAAGACCGGCGGCAGCCGCAGTTATCTGGAAACCCTGCGTTATGCGAATCTGGCAAATCCCTTTGAGGCTGGTTCTGTTGCGCGTGCCTGCGGCTACGCCGAGGACATCCTCCTCCGCCAGCTCGCAGAACAGGAGAAATAAGCGCTATATCAACTGCAAAAGCTCCCCCTGCCGGCCTATGCCGGCAGGGGGAGCTTTTCATACGCTTCCGCCCAGCGGGGTCCTTATTCTTTCTTTCTGCGCTTGGACGCTGCGATCACCGCCGCACCGGCCGCCGCTGCGGCCGCCGCCACGACGATCCACACCACGGCGCCGTTCTGCGCCGCAGGCTCCTGCTCCTCCGCAGGCTCCTGCGCATCCGGCTCCGCCGGCGTGATGCCCGCGGCCAGGTCGGTCATGTCGTACAGTGCCGTCTGGCCGTTCAGCAGCCGCGCATAGGCCGTCAGGGCGCACAGTGCCTGCTCCGTGGCGATATCGTCCGCCGCGCCGTCCCGCGTGTGGCAGAATCCGCCGTCCTTATAGTAGGCGCACAGCGCATCCAGCAGGCTCAGACCGTACTTGATGAACCGGCTGTCCTTGGCAGGATCGATGCCCAGCGTGGTCAGCGCGATGATGACCTGGGCGCAGGACTCGCTGTTCACCGTGCCCCAGCTGCTGTAACCGCCGTCAGAGAGCTGCATGTCGGACAGGGTCTGCACGGCCTTGTCCACCGCCGCCTGTACCGCCGCGTCGTCGCGGTACGCCGCCAGCGCCTGCACCGCCATGGCGGTCATATCGGGATCGGCGCTGTCACCGGACAGAGCCCAGCCGCCATCGGACAGCTGCTTGTCCAGAATGTAAGCCACCAGTGCCTCGCGGGAGGTCTGGTCAGCGCCCTCCGCCGCGGCGGGCACGTCATACCCGGCACTGTCCAGCGCGATCAGCGCGAAGATGGCGCCGTTAAGGCCCTGATACGTCACTTTGTCCATGTCTGCCAGCTTGGCCAGCAGATCATAGCCGCCCACGTCCGCAGGGTCCTTGCCGATGGCCGTCAGCGCCAGGATCACGCGGGAGTACTCGGTGAACTTCTTATCGCTGAGCTCGCCGCCCGCGTCCTGCACCGCCTTCACCACGCTGTCGTAGTAGCTGTCGGGCACCGTCCTGCCGCTGCGGGCCAGCGCGATGACCAGCCACTCGCTGCCGAAGGTCAGGTCGTTCTCGCCTGCCTTGTCCAGCGCCGTCTCATACTGGGTGCGCCACGCGGTGTTCTCCTTGACGCCGGAGGTCGCCTGCTGCGCCTTCACCAGCGCGGCATACGTCTCCTCCGCCGCCACCAGCACCGCATAGTTGGTGACCAGCGCCTTCTCCTCTGCCGGCAGCCTGTTGTAGGCCGTCCGTGCCGCTGCGATGGCGCTGCCGCTGTCCAGCGTCACATCCCCGATGGCGTTGATGAGCTTGATGACATCCGCCGCCGTCAGACTCTGGTCCGCCATGGCGCCGGCGTCGGGATCCTGCTTCCAGTCGGTGGTGTAGTACCACAGGATGTCGTCGCCGTCGGCCAGCTTCTTCTGGGTCAGCGCCACATTGGGCAGCACACCGTTGACCTTGTACAGCCAGCCGGAGTTGTCGCCGTGGGTGAACTCGCCGTAGGTGACGCCTCCCTTGGTCATGGACCGGACGTAGCCGCTGGCCGCGCCGGACTGGGTGATGCCGCTGTCCCTCAGCGCCTCGATAAAGGCGTGGTACACGGTAGAGCCCTTCTTTACGGTGACGCTCTTACTGTCCATCCACATGCCCGCCGGCGTGCGGATAGACACGGTGACGGTAATATCCTCGTTCTCCTCGGGCGGGTTCACCGGCACATCCGGCTCACCGCTGCCGGTGGCGTGGCCCGGCTTCACCGCCGTCTTGCTGAAATTATAGATATTGTACGCCTTGCCGCCGTTGGCGCGGAACTGCGCCAACGCTACCAGGGCCCGGAAGCCCTGCTCCGTGGCCAGTGCGTTGTCCTCACCGGCGTACAGGAAGCCGTTGTTGGCGTCATTGGCATAGCGCAGCATGTCCTCCACCAGCGTGATGCCGCTGGCGCACAGCACCGTCTCGGGATCCACGCCCGCGGCAATGAAGCCGATGATGAGCATGGCGTCGCTGTTGGCGTTGCTGTAATAGCCCGCGTCGGCCACATGGTTCGCCGCGCCCCGCACCAGCTTATCCAGCAGCGTCTTGGCGCTGCTGCGATCGGTGTAGGCGCTCAGCGCCGCCATGGCCGCACCTGTGGTATCGGGATCGGCGTAATACGCGCCGCCGTAGCTGCTGCCCAGAATGCCGTTGGACTCCGCCGCCGCGATGGTGGCGATCAGCGTCTCGATCTGCTGGTCAGTGAGCTTCACGCCGCCCTGCATGTTGGCCAGCAGCACGTAGGGTGCCGCCCACACGGTGACGCTGCTCATATCCATGGCCTTCAGCAGTGCCCCGTTGTTCACGGCCTTGCCGCTGCCCTGGGGATACAGCTCCGTGCTGTCCACGCCCAGCGCCCGCAGCACCAGCTCGATGCGGCTTCTGGCGCCGGCGTCCGTCGTACCGGCTGCCTCGGCGATCAGCAGATCCATGATGTTCTGCCGTGCCGCATCGGTGAGTCTGGCGGTCTTACCCGCCAGCTGGCCGTAGGCCGCCATGTCCATGGCGCTCCAGCCGTCCTTGGTCTCGGTGAGGGTAGCCGCGATGGAATCCATCAGGGCGGTATCATCCACGATCCACGGCAGAGATACGCCGAACAGCTCCATGAGCTTGTCGTTCACCTGCTGCCACGTGGTCAGCTTCATGCCCTCCACCGCGGCCTGCTCGCTGCTGCCGGCAAAGCTGTTGCCTGCGGCCTTCCACTGGCCGTCCGGCTTCATGCAGTTTCCGTAGACATTTTTGATCGTGATCTGGTTGTCCAGACCCGCCAGCGTACCGCCCAGCCGTCCGGCGAAGCCGCCGGTATAGCCGTAGGTGGGCGTACCCGTCACCGTCACCAGCCCGGCGCCCACGGCGTTCTCCGCCGCGCTGATGCCTCCGGCGAAGCCGCCGGTGTAGTCCGTACCGGCAACGCTGCCCAGACTGTAACAATTCTTTACCGTGCCGTCGCTGATACCCACAAAGCCGCCGGCGTAGGACTTGCCCCGCACCTCGCCTTCGGCATGGCTGTCGTAGATGCCGCCGCTGTTGTCGCCGGCAAAGCCGCCCACCATCATGCCATCCGGCGCGGTGACGCTGCCCTGCGCGGCACTCTTGGTGATGCTGCCGCTGTTCTCGCCCGCCAGGCCGCCCACCTTCTCCTTGCCGGAGACGCTGACCGCGGCGGTACACTTATCCACGGCGCTGGCCACGGAGAACATGGTCTCCTGATCGCTGCGGCCCTCGTTCAGGCCCACCAGACCGCCCACGGCGCGGCTGCCGCTGACCGTACCGGACACGGTGCAGCTGCCGACAAGGCCGGCCTTGCTGCCCGCCATATCCTGATGGTCCAGTTCTGCCTGGGCCCAGCCCACCAGACCGCCCACGCGGCTGCCGCCGGTGACGTTCACATCGCTGAGATGCAGGTTCTTGATGACCGCGCCCAGCGTCACATTGAAGAATCCGGCGTTGTCGCCGCCCTTCACCGTCACATGGGACACGGTGTGGCCCTGGCCGTCAAACATCCCCGTAAAGGGCGCGGACGCGCTGCCGATGCCGGAGAACGTCACGCCCGACAGGTCCAGATCTCTGGCCAGCTTGTAGTTCTTCGCCAGCACTGCGGGGTCCTTGGACGCCGCCAGCGCCTGCAGCTCCGCCACGGTGGAAATGGTCTCCCACTGGATGGTGCTGCCGTCCAGCTCCGCCCACAGCGGACCCTGGAACTGGTTCTCGGTGGTGCCCTCGAACCACAGCACCCTGTCGCCGTCCTTCACCGACGCCGTGGAGGCGCTGACGTTGGACAGGGCGTCGTTGATGGTGAACATCCAGCCATCCGGCGCGTTGACTGCATGGCCGTTGATGGTGTGGATGAACCGTCCGAAGGTGGCGGTGGTGGAGTAGCTGTACGTCAGCTTGCCCTGCGCCTGAGCCGCGTCCATCACGTCCACCACGCGGGTGTTGCCCGTGCTCTCCACGGTGACATCCACCACGCTCTTGTGGCCGAAGTCGAAGGTGTACGTCTCCTTGTCATACGTCACCACGGCCACGTGTACGGTGATGTCCGCGGTTTTGGCCGTCTCCGGTGCCTTCACCGTGGTGAGATAGGGCAGGCCGCCGTTCACCGCGTCGTCGCGGGTCCAGATGCCGCTGCCCAGCTCCCGCACGAAGTCCGCCAGCCGCATCTGCATGCCGGTTCGCGGCTCCGCGCCGTAACCGTGAGCGCCGGTGTTCTCGCTGTTGTAGTAGCAGTTCCACACGCCCTCAGACTGGTCGTACTGGAAGGCGCTGTCCGGCTTGTTGCCGCCGATGAAGCCGTTGCCCTCTGCGCCCGCTACCGTGACGATACCCGCAGCGTAGCAGCTCTCATAGGCGTTGCCCTGGAATACGGAGCGTCCCACGAAGCCGCCGGAATAGCCGCGGCCCGACACGTTCCCCAGTGCGAAGCAGTTGCGGATGGTGCCGCCGTAGCCCAGGCCCACAAAGCCGCCGGCGTAATCGCTCTGGGTGCTGACACTCATGGAGGTCCAGCACCGCTCGATGAGGCCGCCCTCCTCGTTGGCGCCCACGAAGCCCGCGTGGCCCGTGGAGGTGGTGGAGTTGGAGGTCAGCGTACCGCCCTCCACATAGCTGTCGCGGATGGTGCCGTAGTTCCGGCTGACCATGCCGCCCAGCACCGCGCCGGTGTCGGCGGTGATGTTGGTGTTCACCACGGCGCACTGCTCCATGAGGCCGTAGTTGTTGTGTACCAGCACCGCCGCGTTGTCGGAGAACAGCACGTTGGCGTTCTCCACCTTCAGATCGTAGATATAGCCGCCGGCCCCCACGTACCAGAACAGGCCGGAGTCATAGTTGCTCAATGTCAGGCCGCGGATGACGTATCCGTTGCCGTCCAGCACGCCGTTGAACCGGTTGGTGGTGTTGCCGATGGACTTGGTCTTGGTCTGATAGGCCGCCGACAGCTGGGAGAAGTCCAGATCGTTGGCCAGATAGTACTTCTTGCTCCACTCCACCTTCTGCTGGCTGTCGGAGCTGCTGTCTGCGGGATCGGAGGGCAGATCCTCCACGTTGGCCAGGTCGATCCACTGCTGGGCGGAGGTGATGGCGACCCACGTGTCGTCGTGGTCGTCCGGTACCTCCGGCGTGCCGCTGCCGTCATAGATGACCGCCTGGGACGGGCGGCTGTCCGTCAGGCCCATTGTCTCCAGGATGTCCGCGTCGGAGTGGGCGATGACCTGCGCGGCATAGCGCCGCCCGGCGGCGAAGGTGTTGCCCAGATCCGCCATGCCCGCATTTCCCGACACCTCCACGGGGGTCAGGGTGCGATAGCTGCCATTGTCCTCTACAATGGACAGCAGGATGGTGTAGATCTGCTCGGCCGTGAAATAGGGCTTCTTGTCCCAGTGCAGGACCGTACCCTCCCACTTCACATTGGTGACGGTGGACATGCGGTCATAGGGCATCTGATAGCCCGCCACATACTCGTCCACGTACTCCAGAGAAGGCTCGGTGTACACGCCGTCCACCACCGCCGTCACCGTGGCGTAGTACACGCCCTCGCCCTGCTCCGTCAGCTCGGCGGCGCAGTCATAGTCGGTCTCAGTGCCGTTGGCGGTGAAGGCCGTGGCGCGGGCCAGCACCATCTGGGTGTAGTCCTCGCCCTCCACAAGCTCCGCGGTCTGCCGCCACAGGGTGATGACATACCCCTCCGCGCCGTCCACCGCGTCCCACGTCAGCTGGGAGGAGGCCAGCATGCCCACGCCATCCTCCACCTCCACGGCGGAGGAGCTGGTGAGATGCACCTGTTCCAGCCCGAACTCCACGTTCTGGGCCAGCACGGGCTCCTTGACCACCGGCGTCAGCTTCTGCCACTTCAGCACCGGCATGCCGCCGTTGCGGCCCGCCACATGCTCAAAGGCGTCGCTGATGGCCAGCTCCTGCAGCTGCTGGGCGGTCTGCGCCGCCGCGCCGCTGTTGCCGTCCGTGCCGCTGTCCAGATAGAAGCAGTTGCTGATTCTGCTGTTGGCGCCCGGGGCGATAGCGCCGGTATTGGTGCCGGTAACGGCGCCGCTGTTGTAGCAGTTGGCCACCGTGCCCACGAAGCCGCCGTAATAGCCGCGGATACCGCCGCCTGCATAGCTGCCGCCGGTGATGCTGCCGGTGTTGTAGCAGTCGCTGATGTTTACCTCACCGGTGTTGCCGCCGCTGATGCCGCCAGCCCGCTCCTTGCCGCTGATGTCGCCGGTGTTGTAGCAGGCGCTGATGGTGACCACGGTGCTGCTGCTGTGGTTCTTGCCCAGGATGCCGCCGCCGTTGGCGCCGCCGCTGACGGCCACTTCACTGCCGCACTCCGTGATGGTCACGGTGCTGCCCTTGGTGCGGGCCACAAGGCCCGCCGCATCGCCGCTGCTGCTGTCGGTGCCGGCGGCGATGCCCTGCACCACCACGCCGCGGATCTCCGCGTCCTTCACCACGCCGAACAGGCCCGCGTACCGGGCCTCCGCCTTCATGCGGGACACCGTATGACCCTGGCCGTCAAAGCGGCCCGTGAACTCATGGGAATCTGCGCCGATAGGCGTCCAAACGCCATCGCCCAGGTCGATGTCCTCCGTCAGGACGGCGTATAGCTTGGTGCTGCCGTTCCCTGCGTTCACCGTCCGGGCCAGCCACGCCAGCTGTTCGCCGTTCTCGATCTCGTAGGGGCTGGCCTCCGTGCCGTCGCCCGCCTCCGGCGCCGTGACGGTCTGGCCGTCCCAGGCGGCGGAGGGCTCCAGCGCCACCGACACCGTCACATCTCCGCTGACCTCCAGCGTCTGGCTGACCTTGGCGTAGCCCTTGGCCCGCACCGTGTAGGTGTAGGTGCCGTCGGGCAGCCGATAGCTGCCGTCCTGCTCCGCCGCCACGGTCTTGCCGTTCCACTGCACCGTCACCGCCGCGCCGGCGTCCTCGGGCGTCACGCTGAATCGGACGGTGCGCTTTTCCACCGGCGTCAGCGTGATATCCTTCCGGGCCGCGCCGCTGACCTCGATGTTGCCGCTCTCATCGGCATAGCCGAAGGCGAACGCCGTGTAGCTGTATGTACCCTCCGGCAGGCGGAACGTCCACACGTTTCCGTTCTGCTTGCCCTTTGCGCCGTCGATGCGTACCTCCGCGTCCTCCGGCGTCACGGTAAATGTCACCTCATACGTGGTGATCTGCCACGTCAGGATGGGATAGCCCCCGTTGACGCTCTTGGCGTCCTGCATGAACGCCTCGCCCAGCGCCGCAGCGCTGTCCAGCGTTTTCAGCTACTGCTCCGTCACCTTCACAGCCTTGCTGTCACTGACGCTCAGCGTGTCGGGGTAGTAGCAGTTGGCCACCACCGTCGAACTGTAGCTCACCTTGCCGAACACCGCGCCCGCGCCGCTGCCGGTAACGCTGCCCGCGGCATAGCAGTTCTTCACCGATGCGTAGGAGCTGTCCACATACGCGCTGATGCCGCCGGAGTACCAGCCGCCGCCGGTGATGGTGCCGGTGCTGTAACAGTTCTCCACTGCCACCTGGCCGCTGATATTGGCCGCGATGCCCGCCGCGCGGTGGCCTTCGGAGGTCACATCCCCCACATTGCCGCAGTTCTTGATGAACTTTTCGGCGCTGCTGGACCCGCCGGCCACATAGCCCACGATGCCGCCCACATACTGGCCGCCCTTGACGGACGCCCTGTTCAGGCAGTTCTCCACGCCGCCCGTGGTGCCGTATAGCTGGCCCACGATGGCCGCGATGCCGTATCTGCTGGAATTGCTGGTGACCTCCACGCGGCCCTCCACCGTCACATTCCGGACGGTGCCGCCATAGACGGTGCCGAACAGGCCGTAGTCCATGGGCGTGCTGCCGGTGACGTACAGGTTCCGGATGGTGTACCCCTGCCCGTCAAAGGTACCCTTGTACGCTTTGCCGGTGCCATTTCCGATGGGCGTCCACGCCTCATCGCCCAGGTCGATGTCGTTGCACAGCACCGCGCTGAAGCTGGTGCCGTCGGACACACCGGCGTTCACCTGCTGAGCCAGCCACGCCAGCTCACTGCCGCTGGTGATCTGGTACACGCCGTCCACTGCGGCGGGCTCGCTGATGTCACCCGCTCCCTCCCAGGCGGACTTGGCCGTCATGGGGATGGTCACGCTCCGCGTCCCGCTCTCGCTGACGCCCGTCAGGTCCACGGTACCGCTCTGCTTGCCGTAGTTGGCGCTGCGGAAGCTCCAGTCGTAGGCGTAGCCTGCGGGCAGGCGGAACGCCATGCCGTCGGAGCCTTCCTCCGCCGCCATGTCCCGCTCACCGGTGCGCACCGTCAGCTTCCCGCCGTCCACATCGGTCTTGCCGTCCGCATAGGCAAACGTCACCGTGACCATCGGCTTCTCCGCCAGCGCCACCGGCTCCTGTGCGTCGCCGCTGACGGTGACGCTGCCCTGCACCGCCGCGTAGCCGAAGGCGGAGACGCTGTAATAGTAGGTGCCCGCCGCCAGGGTATACGCCGTGCCGCTGTCCGCCGCGATCAGCGCCGTCCGCGCCTCATCGCCGTACAGCGAGAACTGTGCGTCCGCCGGCGTCAGCTGGAACGCCACACGGTACACCCGCGTCCACACGGCGTACAGGTCGGTATTCTCCGTAATGGTGATACTGTCCTTGTCGGCGTAGGCCATCGCGCCGTCCGGCGTCGTGGCCCAGCCCTCAAAGCGGTAGCCGTCCCGCTTGAACGTATTGGCCTGCAGCGTGCCGCTGCCGAATACGCCCTGCTGCACCGTGGTCTCCGTGCCGTCGTTGGCATGGAAGATCACCTGCGCCGGTAGCGAGGCCTTGAAATTGCTGAGCCACATGCAGTTGCTGCCGCTGCTGGCATAGCCGCGGTAATAGGAGATGGTGATGACGTCACCGGCGTTGGCCTGCACGGTGGCCGTGTCGCTCATATTGCCGTTGACCTTCTCTGCCCCGCTGCTGCCGTAACTGCTGTAGGTATACAGCGTCTTGCTGCCGTTCTTCACCTCCATGCCGCTCTGGCTGGGGCCGCTGAGCCGGTAATCGAAGGACAGCTCCGCCGCCCGCAGCATCGTCACCGTCAGGGTGGACCGCGTATACGTGTCGTTCCTCGCAGTGTTGCCGGATTTCAGCTTGTCGCCGTCCCTGACAAAGCCCCGCGTGGCCGCGTTGGCCACGGTGGCGATGCCCTCCCACTCGTCGAAAAAGCCCTCCAGCTCCGCGTCGGCGGTGCTTCCCGCCAGCGTGGACACACCGTACCGTCCGGTGTCCTCACTGCTGCGGTAGACGTCCTCCGCCCACACGCCGGTAGGCAGCATGCTGGTGAGCATCAGCACCACCAGCAGCCACGATACCACTCGTTTCTTCATGTCTCTGTCTCCTTTTATCTGTAAATTTTCTGTCTTATAAGAGAAGGAGGCGGAAGGGGTCGGCAAACCCCTCCCGCCCTTATGGAAAGCGGACGGCTTGCGCCGTCCCGACTTGACTGCGGGCGGATGACGCCCCTCCCGCGAAAAAACCGGCTTCCCTGACGGGACAGCCGGCGCATTTGCCGCAAAAAAAGGCCGGTCCGTCCCTGTCGGGATGGTCCGCGCCCACTTCTGCTCTCTGCCACAACGAAGAAGCGCCGCTGTGTACCTGTTCTCCGCCGTGCAATTCTCCTGCCCTAACGCCCCGAGGCTGCCGCCTCCCGTACATGACCTACCTTCTCAGGACATCCGTCCCAATGGCTGCTGTTCACCACACGGCGTCTCCGCCGCTTTGGTCACTTCCTTGCGTTTACAGTGCCGTCCGCAGAGGGTCTTGCCCCTATTTCTTCAAAACTGCCGCCTGACCGTTTCCGGCCGTTACGGCGCGCAGCCACACGTCGTCACAGAACACGTTATCCACTTGTCGGTCCGGCATCTGCCGAACCATTTATACTATATACGGTTTTCCGCCTCTTGTCAACGGCGGCGCTCGCCAAAAGCTGCCAAAACCCGCGAAAAAACAGGACAGGGACGCACCTGCCGTGCGTCCCTGCCCTGTTTTCAGGAAGGAAACTTTTCGCTGTTATCTTATAATGTGGGCGCTCACTCCGCCAGGTACTTCAGCGCGATGGCGCTCATGGCCGCCGTGCCGGACTTGAGTACGTCCTCGTTGAACACGATCTTGCCATTGTGCAGGGAAACCATCTCCTTGCCGCAGCCCGCGTCGGTCATCATGAACGCCGACGGCGTATTGGTGAGCTTGCCGAAGAAGCTGAAGTCCTCGCTGCCGGAGAAGGGGCGGTCGAGGTGGGTCACCTTGTCCGCGCCCAGCTCCTCCGTGACCGCCTGCTCCACCAGATCGATCATGGCGCCGTCGTTGTACTGGAGGGCGTAGCCCTCCTCCAGCCGCACCTCGATGTCGCAGCCGAAGGCGAACCCGATGCCCTTGCAGATCCGGTCGATCTCCTCGATGGCGGTATCCCGTGCCGTGTCGCTGAAGCTGCGCAGCACCGCCACCATCCGGGCCTCGCCGGCGGTGATGTTCACCGCGTCGCCGCCGGACATGGTGCCCACCGTCAGCACGGCGGAGTCCATGGGGTCGATACGGCGGGACACCACCGTTTGCAGCGCGGTGATGAGATACCCCGCGCAGGCAATGGCGTCGTGGGCTGTGTGGGGTGCGGCGCCGTGGCCGCTCTTGCCGTGTACGGCGATGTGGAACAGATCCACCGCACTGGTGAAGTACCCCTTATAGAGCTGCATCCGACCCACCGTGTCATTCTCGGAGGGGCAGACGTGCTGGCCGAAGATGGCGTCCACGTGGGGGTTCTCCATGACGCCCGCCGCCACCAGCGCCCGTGCGCCGCCGGGCATGGTATCCTCGCTGGGCTCAAAGATGAACTTCACCGTACCCGCAAAGGAGTCCCGCATATGGCACAGCGTCTTGGCCGTGCCCAGCAGCATGGTGGTGTGCAGGTCGTGACCGCAGGCGTGCATGACGCCCTCCGTCTGGCTGGCAAAGGGCACGCCGGACTCCTCGTGGACCGGCAGCGCGTCGATGTCGGCGCGGAGCGCCACGCACTTGCCGGGTCCCTTGCCGCCGTGGAGCAGACCCACCACTGCGGTGGGCAGGGGCTGCTGGATCTCGTCCATGCCCATCTTCTCCAGTTCCCGCCGGATCAGGGCGCTGGTGCGCACCTCCTGCATCCCCACCTCCGGATGGGCGTGGATGTCCCGCCGGATGGCCACCAGCTCGTCGAAAATACGATCTACATACGTCTTGATCTCAGACATTTTCACTACCTCACTTCTGAATATCCGCTTAGCTTACAGCCAGCCGCTCATCACGCCGGCCACCAGCACGGAGGTGATGGATACGGTGACCATACCGGCCACCAGCATCTTGGGCATGATCTGGGCATTGATAGCAGCCCGCTCCTCGGCGTTGGCGCCGGTGGACTCGGACACCTCGTTGGAGATGATGACGGTTCCCGGGAAGCCGAACAGGCAGGAGCTGCCGATGGCCATGGACATCTGCCAGCTGTAACCGAAGATCTTGCCCACCAGAATAGACACGACGGAGAAGGCGATGGTGCCGATGACTACGCACACCAGCAGAGGCACCACCATGCCGCCCACCATCTCAGGGGTGGCGGAGGCCAGATTGGTGAAGATGGACAGGGTGATGATGGGCATCACGATGCCGGTGGCGTGGGCCTTGCCCAGCGCGTCCTCATCCAGGAAGCCCAGCTCCTTGC
>ERZ835980.1327-NODE-1327-length-27950-cov-3.841441_pt1 | contig 27950 bp, 29 predicted proteins | sample MGYA00519943_ERZ835980 | MGnify/ENA primary metagenome ERZ835980 (study PRJEB31850, sample SAMEA3708791) | human gut metagenome | biome: human gut; feature: human-associated habitat; material: faeces | place: China | collected 2014 ... | reverse complement strand
GGGTGTGGGACGGCATACAGGAACGGGTAAGGGGAACACATATCCCCTTACTCCAAGCTCAAATGGCTCTTTTTCAGGCCCTTGAGGATGGCCAGCCCCAGGATGGGGGCGAAGATGATGGCTACAACGGCATTGAACACCGTTGCGGGGAGTTTGGCAACGACATCTACCGCTGCAGCGGCGGGCTCCCAGCCCTTGAGGTAGATACCCTTGATGTAGCTCTTGAGCAGATAGGCCAGGGCATAGGCAACGGCGCCGGCGGCAGAGCCGAGGACTGCCTTGCCATAGCCGCCCTCTTTCTTTCCAACCCGGAAGATCAGGCCGGGGAGCAGACCGTAAATGCCCTTCATCAGGAAGGTCAGCCATGCCTCGGAAATATAGATGGGGTCAAACATATCAAAAATGGCGGAGCCAAGACCGGCGGCCAGACCACCCAGCCAGGGGCCAAGCAGCAGGCCGGACAGGGCGCAGAAGATATTTCCCAGATGGAACGAGGTGGTGCTGCCAACGGCGATGGGCAGCCGGACCCGCAGCGCGGAGCCCACAAAGACCAGGGCAGCCATCAGAGCGGTGAAGACGATTTTTCTTGTAGAGAGCTTTCTTTTCTTTTCCATTTTTCCTTCCTCCCGAAATCGGATGCTGCCATTATAGCAGCATCTGGCCACAAAAAAAGTATCAGAATCATTATGAAAAATAGGGCCAGACAAATTCAAATTGATAAAGAAAAAGGCGGGAATGGGGTATACAGATTTTGCAAAAGGTGTTATAATGGGAAACAAAGGGATAAGCCCTGCTCCAATTGCAAATTTGTACAGAAGAAAGGGATTTTTATCATGAGACTGATTTGCGCCAAGGATTACGAGGACGTCAGCCGTAAGGCTGCCAATATCATTGCTGCTCAGATTCAGCTGAAGCCCGACTGTGTTCTGGGTCTGGCAACCGGCAGCAGCCCCGTGGGTACTTACAAGGAACTGATCGCCAAGTATGAAGCCGGCGATCTGGACTTCTCCAAGGTCAGAACCGTCAACCTGGACGAGTATGTGGGCCTGACCAAGGACCACGACCAGAGCTACGCTTACTTTATGCGTACCAACCTCTTCGACCATGTGAACATCGATCAGGCCAACTGCAACATCCCCAACGGCATGAACCCCGATGCTGAGGCCGAGTGCGCCCGCTATGATGCCGTGATCGATTCCTTCGGCGGCGCGGACCTGCAGCTGCTGGGTCTGGGACCCAACGGCCACATCGGCTTTAACGAGCCCTCCGATTCCTTCGTCAAGAACACCAACAAGGTCAAGCTGACCGACTCCACCATCGATGCCAACCAGCGCTTCTTCGAAAAGCGGGAAGATGTCCCCACCTATGCCTACACCATGGGCATCGGCGGCATTATGAAGGCAAAGCGGGTTCTGCTGGTGGTCAACGGTGCCAACAAGGCCCAGGCCGTGAAGGACTGCTTCTTCGGACCCATCAAGCCCCAGGCTCCCGGCTCCATCCTGCAGCTGCATCCCGATTTCACTCTGGTTGCCGACGAGGCTGCCCTGTCCCTGGTGAAGGACCTGCTGTAATTCCTCTGTATCTGCACTTTAAGCCCCTTGCCGATTCGGCAAGGGGCGATTTGCATATTTCAAGCTTCTGCTTGCGGTGCGTCCTCTGCGTGCTCGTCTTTGCCGATGGTCATAATATCGTAAGGCGTGGTCTGGTAGACGAAGTAATTCAGCCAGTTGGAGAAGAGCAAATTGGCGTGGCCCCTCCAGCGCACCATGGGGGGCTGGGTGTCGTCGTCGTTGGGGTAGTAGTGGGCGGGTACCTGAATGGGGAGACCCTGGTTTTTGTCCCGCAGGTATTCGCGCTCCAGGGTGTCCGGGTCGTATTCCGCGTGGCCGGTGATGAAAATCTGGCGGCCCCCCTTGGTCATGACCGCGTAAACCCCCGCCTCCTGGGAAGAGGCCAGGATTCGCAGCTCCGGATGTGCCTCGATATCTTCCCGGTGGACGGTGGTGTGCCGGGAGTGAGGCGCATAGAAGGTATCGTCGAAGCCCCGCAGCAGAATGGCCTTCTTGTAGTCTGCCTGATGGGGGAACACGCCAAAGAGCTTCTGTGGCAGGGGGTGCTTCCGGATGCCGTAGTGGTAGTAGAGTCCTGCCTGGGCCCCCCAGCAGATATGGAAGGTGGAGTGCACATGGGTCTTGCTCCACTCCATGATTTCGCACAGCTCCGGCCAGTAGTCCACCTCTTCAAAGGGCAGCTGCTCCACAGGGGCTCCGGTGATGACCATGCCATCGAATTTCCGGTCCTTCACTTCGTCAAAGGTCTTGTAAAAGGACAGCAGATGCTCCTGGGGGGTGTTCTTGGCGGTGTGGGAGGTGGTGTGGATCAGCTCCAAATGGACCTGCAGGGGCGTATTGCCCAAAAGTCTGCTGAGCTGGGTTTCCGTGACGATTTTGGTGGGCATCAGGTTCAGCAGCAAAATTTCCAGAGGCCGGATATCCTGCCGGGCAGCCCGATTCTGGGGCATGACAAAAATATTCTCCTGCTGCAAAACACCTGCAGCAGGCAGATCATTGGGGATTTGAATGGGCATGGGTTTCCTCCTGGGTGATTCTCTTTGGGACAGTATACCATAAACTGTCCCAAAAATCCAGTGCTGTAAGAGATGGCTTTGAATACAAAATAATCGATACAAAAATTTTGAAAAAAGTTTCCAAAAGCGAAGAATTTGACGTTAAAATATTTTCTTTTTGAACGATTGAAACGGAAAATAAGATGTGGTATAATACGCCAGAATCGAGATATCTAAAAAACAATAAAAGAAAGCGAGCGATGCTTTATGCGGAAAACGAAGATTATCTGCACCATCGGTCCGGCTTCTGAAAATGCCGAGACCCTGAAAAAAATGTGCCAGGCCGGTATGAATGTGGCCCGGCTGAACTTCTCCCATGGCATCCATGAGGAGCAGCAGAACAAAATCAATCTGATCAAACAGGTGCGCAAGGAGCTGGGTCTGCCTCTGGCGATCATGCTGGATACCAAGGGCCCCGAGTACCGCATTCGCACCTTTAAGGATGGTAAGGTCACGGTTTCCGCCGGTGATACCTTCACCTTTACGGTGGATGAGGTAGAGGGCGACGAGACCCGCGTTTCCGTGAATTATAAGGGCCTTGTGAAGGACCTGTCCGTGGGGGACCGGGTCCTGGTCAACAATGGCCTGGTGGTCTTCGAGGTAGAGAAGCTCCAGGGCAGCGATGCCATCTGCAAGTGCATTGTAGGCGGTGAGCTTTCCAACCGCAAGAGCATGTCCTTCCCCAATAAGGTTATGACCGGCCCCTTCCTCAGCGAAGCGGACAAGGCAGACCTGCTCTTTGGCATCCAGAACGATGTGGACTTCGTGGCCGCCTCCTTCGTTTCCAACAAGCAGAATGTGCTGGATATGCGGAAGTTCCTGGACGACAACGGCGGCAGCCAGATCGAGATCATTGCCAAGATCGAGAATCGGTCCGGCGTGGACAATATAGAGGAAATCTGCGAGGCCTGCGAGGGCATTATGGTGGCCAGAGGTGACCTGGGCGTGGAGATCCCCTTCGTGGAGCTGCCCGCCATCCAGAAACGCCTGATCAACAAGTGCCGTCTGCTTGGCAAGCGGGTCATTACCGCCACCGAGATGCTGGAGTCTATGATCCAGAATCCCCGGCCCACCAGAGCCGAGATTTCCGATGTGGCCAATGCCGTGTATGATGGAACTTCTGCCATTATGCTCTCCGGCGAGTCTGCCGCAGGCAAGTATCCCGTAGAGGCCGTGGCAACCATGGCCCAGATCGCGGAATTCACCGAGCAGCACACCAGCTACAAAGAGCGGTTCTATAAGAACGACTTCCGCATCAGCAACAACCTGGATGCCATTTCCCATGCCACCTGTGCCATGGCGATTGATGTGAACGCCAAGGCCATTGTGGTCTGCTCCGTCTCCGGAAAGACTGCCCGGATGGTCAGCCGCTTCCGCTGCCCCACGGATATTGTGGGTATGACCGTGGACGAGAAGGCCTGGAGAAAGCTGAACCTGAGCTGGGGCGTTACCCCTGTACTTGCCAGTGAGTTCAGCTCTATGGATGTCATGTTCTACTATGGTCTGGAGAACGCCAAGAAGCACCTGAACCTGCACAGCGGCGACTGCGTGGTCCTTACCGGCGGCCCCATCAACGGCAAGACAGGAAACACCAACACCATTAAGGTTGAGACCGTCTGATCCTGCCAAAGCCTCCGGTTCGTGATATGTACCCCCAATTCCGGACACCCCGGAATTGGGGGTATTTTCATGAAGTGCAGCTGCAGTACATAAAGAGACCTGAGCGTTATTTGCCCAGGATGGAATAGAAAAGCTGGTTTTCCTTTTGGCAGTGTGCTATAATGTAGAAAAATGAAAACAAAGGAGAGAAGACTATGCCTTGCACAACCATTCTTGTAGGCAGAAACGCCAGCAATGACGGCTCTACCATGATCGCCAGAACCGACGACGGTTACTTTGACGTGAAAAAGCTGGTGACGGTGGACCCTAAAAAGCAGCCCCGCACATACAAAAGCGTCATCGGCCATCTGACCGTCGAGCTGCCGGAGAACCCCATGCGCTATACCACCTGCCCCAATGTGAACCGGTCCGAGGGTATTTGGGCCGCAACGGGCATCAACGAGGCCAACGTGGGCATGACCGCCACGGAGACCATCACGACCAATCCCAGAGTTCTGGGGGCGGACCCTATGGTGGAGTACCGGAAGGCCAAGAGCCGCCGGGAGAAGGATATCCCGGGGGGAATCGGCGAGGAGGACCTGGTGGTTCTGGTGCTGCCCTATATCCATTCTGCCCGGGAGGGCGTTGTGCGGCTGGGAAAGCTCCTGGAGCAGTACGGTACTTATGAGTCCAATGGCATTGCCTTCAACGATGACAAAGAGGTCTGGTGGATGGAGACCATCGGCGGTCACCACTGGATTGCCCGCCGGGTGGCGGACGACGAATGCGTCATTATGCCCAACCAATTCGGATTGGATCGGTTTGATTTTGCGGATGCCTTTGGCGAGGGCAGGGAAAACCTGTGTTCCGGGGATCTGAAGACCTTCATTTCGGAGAACCACCTGGACACCGGCAACGATGGCGTGTTCAATCCCCGGAACTGCTTCGGCTCCCACACGGATTCCGACCATGTTTACAATACCCCCCGGGCCTGGTTTATGGGCAAGATGCTCTGCCCCACCCGCTACCGCTGGGAAGGGGAGCATGCGGATTTTACGCCCACCAGTGACAACATCCCCTGGTCCTTTGTGCCGGAGCGCAAGGTGACGGTGGAGGACGTGAAGTACATTCTCTCTTCCTACTATCAGGGTACACCCTATAACCCCTATGCCAAGGCAGAGGACCCCAGAAAGGGCATTTACCGGCCCATTGGCATTAACCGCACCGGTGTGATGGCCATTTGCCAGATTCGCAATGGGGTGCCGGAAAAGGCCAAGGGCATTGAGTGGATCTGCTTCGGCTCTACCAGCTTCAACACGGTGCTGCCGGTGTATACCCAGGTGTCCCGCCTGCCCAAATACCTGACGGATGTGACGCAGGACGTGTCCACAGACAACTTCTATTGGAACAGCCGCCTGATCAATGCCCTGACCGATGCCCACTATGGCACGGCCATCGTCCATGTGGAGCGCTATCAGGCAGCCGTTGTCAGCAAGGCCCGGGCACTGCTGCGGGAGTATGATGGACGCCTGGCGGAAACAGAAGATGACACTCTTCTGGAGCAGGCCAATGAAGCGCTCTGCACCATGGCAAAGCAGGAGACGACCAAGACCCTGAATAAGGTTCTCCTGGCGGCCAGCCAGGGCATGAAGAACGGCTACAGCAGGGGTGATAACTGACCGGGGAGAAGCGGAACAAAAGCCGCAAGTGAAATAAGATGGAGCTGCAAAGCGATATGCCTTGCAGCTCCTTTTTATAGCGGCTTATATCCGTTTCCCGTGGGTGGTCTGGTTCAGAACCGAGGTGGTGATGGAGACGAAATCCCGGATGTATTTCTTTGTGTTTTCGTCGTTACGGTAGCAGGCGTAAAAGTGGCGATGGTTTTCGTAGTCCTTCAGGGGATAGAAGGCACCGCCGGAATTGAAGACAAATTCATCGGCATAGACGTCCGGCAGGACCATGCAGGCACCGCTTTTCAGCGCCACCCGGCGGGCAACCTCCAGGGAAGAGGTCTCCAAGAGAATCTTCGGGCGGATGTTATACCGCCGGAACAGGCGGTCCTGAATGATGCGGGAGGAATGGGAGGTGTCCAGGGACACGAAGGCCTCTTTTTCCACCATTTCCAGGCGGATGGGCGTTCCGGAAGGGACCAGCTGGGCCAGCTGGCTGTCTTTTCCGGCCAGAATGCCAATGGATTCCTTTTCGATGAGCTCATAGGCAATGTTGGCCTCGTTGGCTTCCAGGGCGGCCAGGGCCAGATCGATCTGCCCCTTTTGCAGCAGCCCTTCCAGACTGGCGGAGGCGGCCTCCGTCAGCTCAATGGTCACATTGGGATAGGACTTGGTGAAAATGGGGATCACATCCGGAAGCACCTGCATGGCCCGGGTAACGCTGATGCCCAGCCGCAGGCGGCCGCCGTCATCCCGGCGGATGCTTTCAATTTCTTCCTTCAGCCGGGTCTCAATGTCCAGCATGGCCTCTACGGCCTTCAGATAGCGCTCACCGGCATAAGTCAGGTGGAAAGGAGAGGTGCTGCGGTCAAACAAAGGCGTTCCAACCTCGTCTTCGATTTGCCGCAGGGTTTGGCTCAGGGAGGGCTGGCTGATATAAAGCTGCTTGGCCGCAGCAGTGATGGTTCCGTATTGCGCAATGGTTTTGAAATACAGGGCTTGTTTCATGTTCATAGAAAAATCACCACTTTTTTACAGCATATTCACGAATCCTATGGGCGCGAATCAATACTGATTATAAGGAATTTTTTATAGATGTCAAGGTTTATTGTCGGAATATTCGACAGAAATTATACTTAAATAAACAATTAAGTATTTGAAATTGGAATTTCTCTATGGTATCTTATTGTCATCAAAAATGAAAAAACATAGGGAGGATCAACATGGAAATTCTGAAATCTGCCGCAGCAGGCACTTTGGAATCCAGCGATGCCATGGTCACTGTGGAGCCCGGTGAAGGCGGCATTGAGCTGGAGCTTTCCAGCAGCGTTATGAATCAGTATGGCCGCCAGATCAAGGCCACGATCCTGGAGACCCTGGACCGTCTGGAAGTTAAGAATGCTCGCGTGACCGTTGTGGACAAGGGCGCTTTGGACTGCACATTGAAGGCCCGCGTAGAGTGCGCCGTGTTCCGCAGCTGCGATGCATCCAGCGCAAACATTCCCTGGGGAGGTGCCATCAGATGATCAGAAGACCCAAGCCCGAACGGTTCCGCCTGCGCAGAACCATGATGTTCATGAACGCTCAGAAGCCCGGCCTGATCAAGGATGCCTACATCTATGGCTGCGACTCCATTATGCTGGACCTGGAGGATGCCGTTGCAGAGAACCAGAAGGATGCTGCCCGTTTCTCCCTGTACCATGCTCTGACCACCATTGACTACGGCAATACCGAGGTCATCGTCCGAATCAACGGCCTGGATACCCCCCATTGGCAGGAAGACATCCGTGTCTGTGTGGCCGGTGGCGCCGACGGTATCCGGATCGCTAAGTGCGAAAGCGCACAGGATGTGCACACGGTGGAGGCTGCTGTGGAAGCGGCCGAGCGTGAATTCGGCGTGGAAGTCGGCCGGACCCTGCTGATGGCTGCTCTGGAAAGCCCCAAGGGCATCCTGAATGCCTATGAGATCTGCTCCGCCTCCGACCGGATGCTGGGCGTCGCCATTTCCGGCGGCGATTTCCGCAAGTGCATGCAGACCAAGTTCACCCCCGACGGTGTGGATATGATGGTTGCCCGGGGCCAGATGCTGCTGGCTGCCCGTGCAGCCGGGATCCAGTGCTTCGATACCGTGTTTACCGACCTGGACGACAACGAAGGCTTCAAGGCAGAGGTCCTGCAGAACAAGGCTATGGGTTTTGACGGCAAGAGCCTGATCAACCCCAAGCAGATTCGTCTGGTCCATGAGGTTTTTGCACCCACTGAAAAGGAAGTCAAGCAGGCTGAGGCTGTTGTCCGTGCATTTAAGGAGCAGTCCGCCGCCGGTGTCGGCGTGTTCACCGTCAACGGCAAGATGATCGATGTGGCCTTCATTCCCGGCGCTGAGCGCACGCTGCGTCTGGCAAAGGCCTGCGGTATGTATGAGGGGGATCTGGTATGATTAACGCAGTAGGCAGAGATATTCCCGAAGCGCTGCTGGTAAACGGCAAGGAAGTTTACCAGGGCAAGAATTATATGGACGGCAAGTACCTCCAGAAGGCTGCCCCCAAGACGCGCCGGTTCGAAAAGCCCCAGGAGAGCAAGATCGTCGCTACCCTGGTGGACGCACTCAAGCAGTGCGGCGCCAAGGACGGCATGACCTTCTCCTTCCACCACCATCTGCGTGACGGCGACTATGTGGTCAACATGGTCATGAAGGCCGCCATCGAAGAGCTGGGCCTGAAGGACCTGACCATTGCCGCTACCTCTCTGGGCAGCGCCCATGATCCCATCGCCGATTATATTGAAGAGGGCAAAGTCATCGGCATTCAGACCTCCGGCATTCGTGGCCGGATGGGTGAGGTGGTTTCCGCCGGTAAGCTGAAGACTCCTGCCATTATCCGTTCCCATGGCGGCCGTCCCCGTGCCATCGAGGCAGGGGAGGTCCATATCGACATCGCCTTCGTCGCTGCTCCCACCTCTGACTGCGTGGGCAACTGCCGTGGTATCGGCGGTAAGAGCAACTGCGGCTCCATGGGCTATGCCATGACCGACGCCAAGTATGCCGACCATGTGGTGGTCGTTACCGACTGCCTGGTCGACTTCCCCAATATGCCCGCTTCCGTGGAAGCCATCGACGTGGATGCCGTCGTGGTGGTCGATTCCATCGGCAACCCCAAGAAGATCGCCTCTGCCGCTGCCCGCATCAGCCAGAACCCCCGGGATCTGATGATGGCCGAGAATGTGGCCAAGGTTATTGCCTCCACCCCCTATTTCAAGGACGGCTTCTCCTTCCAGACCGGTGTCGGCGGCCCCTCTCTGGCGGCAAACCTGTTCCTGGAGAAGTACATGGACGAGCGCAGCATCAAAATGGGCTGGGCCATCGGCGGCATCTGCGGCCCCATGGTGGAGCTGCTGAAGAAGGGCAAGGTTGGAAAGGTGATTGACGTTCAGGACTTCGACCTGGATGCCGTGAACTCCATCAACCAGACCCCCAACCACTTTGAGATGTCCGCTTCTCAGTATGCCAACCCTGCCAACAAGGGCGCTTTCGTCAACAAGCTGGACTTCGTGGTCCTGGCTGCCCTGGAAATCGACACCGGCTTTAATGTCAACGTTCTGACCGGTTCCGACGGTGTGCTTCGCGGCGCGCCCGGCGGTCACCCCGATACCGCTGCCGGTTCCAAGGTCTGTATTATTGTCACTCCCTTGACCCGCGGCCGCATGGCTACCGTCTGTGAGAAGGTCGTTACCGTCACCACTCCCGGCGATTGTGTGGATGTGCTGGTCACCGATTACGGCATTGCCGTGAACCCCCTGCGCCCCGACCTCATCGAGTGCCTGGACAACGCCGGTATCCCCCATGTGTCCATTGAGAGCCTGAAGGAGAAGGCCTATTCCCTGGTGGGCCGTCCTGATGACCTGGAGTGGGAGGACAAGGTGGTTGCCGTTCTGGAAGCCCGTGACGGCACCATCCTGGACGTGGTCCGCAAGATCAAGCCCCTGTCCCTGTAAGGACATTCAGGGGGACTGAAAAATGTCCCCCTTTTTGTTATGAATTCCCAGCAGTTTTTGAACCGTAATATAGAAAGGAATTTCGAGAATGAGTGATACCATCGTTGGTCTGCTTGGACTGGTAACCATCGTTGCAATCGTTGTTACCCTGTTCAAGAGCAAGACCCAGCCCGCTATCGCGTTTATTGTCTTCCCCTCCATCCTGGGCCTGATTCTGGTCCTGGGCGGCCGCTTTACCTTTGACAACCTGGCAGCTATGATCAAGGCCGGCTTTAACTCCACTGCGCCTACCGCTGCCCTGTTCGTTTTCTCCGTGCTGTACTTCGGCATTATGACCGATGCCGGCATGTTTGATGTGATCATCGGCAAGCTGATGAAGCTCATTGGCAACAATGTCATCGGCGTGTGCGTCATGACCTGTGTCATTGCCCTGATCGGCCACCTGGACGGCGGCGGCGCTTCCACCTTCTGCATCGTGGTTCCCGCTATGCTGCCCATCTACAAGAAGATGAACATGCGTCCCACCAGCCTGCTGCGGATTGCCGTGCTGGCTATGGGCGTTCTGAACCTGATGCCCTGGGCCGGTCCCACCATGCGTGCCGCTACCGTGCTGGGCATGGAAGCAGGTCAGCTGTGGAACACCATCATCCCCATCCAGATCTTCGGTATCGTCCTGGCCCTGGCCCACTCCGTGCTGACCGGCTTCCAGGAGAAGAAGCGCGGTGCAGGCCTGCCCGCCGGTGCTACCCTGGACATTGCTGAGAGCAAGTCCGAGGAGGAGAAGGAGCTGTCCCGTCCCAAGCTGTTCTGGTTCAACCTGCTGCTGACCATCGCTGTCATCGCCATGCTGATCTGGGATGTGTTCGCCTCCTATGTTCCCTTCATGCTGGGCGTTTCCATCGCTCTGTTCGTGAACTACGGCTTCACCGCCAAGATGCACAAGAAGATCATCAACCTGCACGCCGGTCCCGCTCTGATGATGTGCTCCACCCTGATGGGTGCTGCTGTCCTGATGGGCGTTCTGACTACCTCCTTCATTGTGAAGGACGGCGCTCTGACTGCCGCCAGCGTGAAGGCTATGGAAGTTGACGTGCCCAGCGTTGTTCGCTGCCTGGCCGGTATCATCGAGTCCATTCTGCCCGCTGCCATTGGTCAGCACCTGCCTCTGGTTATCGGCATCCTGTCCGTGCCTCTGGCTCTGGCCTTCGATACCGACTCCTACTTCTTCGGCATGCTGCCTGTCATCATCGCCATCGGCCAGAGCTTCGGCGTAGAGGCCCTGCCCATCGCTGTGGCTATGGTCGTCTGCCGGAACTGCGCTACCTTCATCAGCCCCATGGTTCCCGCCACTCTGCTGGGCGTGGGCCTGGCCGATGTGGATATCAAGGACCACATCAAGGCAAGCTTCCTGTACGTTTGGGTATTCTCCATCCTGTGCATGCTGTTCGCCATTGTCTGCGGCATTATGCCTCTGTAAATCCGCAACCCGGGAACGGCTGATTGGTGGATCAGCCGTTCCCGAGGGAATGGTTTCCGGCTGTGCTGGGAAGGCCTGAGAAATCGCCCCATGAACACTGCCTCCCGATTGCCGGGAGGCAGTTCCTTGTAGAAGGGGCACTTCACAAATGGGCCGAAAGAATGTATAATAGAGAAAAATCGGTGGGGCACAATGCGAGGTGCGGCCGCACCGTTGGAGGAGAACAAGAATGAGCGAATATGCCTTGACACAGGTTTCCCTGTCGGACAAGCGGATGCTGGCCCAGGTGGATGCGCTTCTGGTGGAGAACGGCATTACCCGGGATGCAAATCTGGACTATATCTGCGCTATGGTGGACGAGGAGAATCGGGTAATTGCCACCGGCAGCTGCTTTGGCGCGACCCTGCGCTGCTTTGCTGTCAGCCAGCAGCACCAGGGAGAGGGATTGCTGAATGAGGTGGTGTCCCACCTGATGGAATACCAGATGGCCCGGGGATACACCCATCTTTTCTTATATACCAAAATCAAATCCGCGAAGTTTTTCCAGAGCCTGGGCTTTTATGAAATCGCCCGGGTGGACGGTACGCTGGTGTTTATGGAAAACCGGAGAAACGGGTTCCCCTCCTATCTGTCCCGGCTGGAAAAAACTGCCCGCCCCGGCGTTTCCGGTGCCATCGTTATGAACGCAAATCCCTTCACCCTGGGCCACCAGTATCTGGTGGAGACGGCCGCGGCCCGGTGCGATACGCTGCACCTGTTCCTGCTCAGCGAGGATGCCAGCCTGGTGCCCTTTGGGGTGCGCAAGCAGCTGGTTCAGGCGGGAACAGCCCACCTGAAAAATGTGGTGCTCCACGATTCCGGGCCCTATATCATCAGCAATGCCACCTTCCCGAGCTATTTTCTAAAGGATGATTCGGCGGTGATTCAAGGCCATGCCAAGCTGGACCTGGCGATTTTCGTGAGAATTGCCCGGGCGCTGGGAGTTACCGTTCGCTTTGTGGGGGAGGAGCCTACCAGCCAGGTGACGGGGCTGTACAATGAGATCATGGCTGCGCAGCTGCCGGAGAACGGCATCGACTGTGTGATCCTTCCAAGAAAAGAGGCCCTGGGCAAGGCAATCAGCGCCTCTACCGTCCGCGCCGCTTTGCAGGCAGGGGACTGGCAGACCCTTTCCCAGCTGGTGCCCCAAACGACCTTAGACTATTTCAGGTCTTCCGAGGCAGAGCCTGTGCTGCGACGTATCCGCAGTGCGGAGAATGTGGTCCATTATTGAGGAAATGTCTATGAAGAAAACATCATTGAAAAAAATCTGGGAGATGTTCTTTTATTTCTTCCGCATCAGCTGGTTTACCTTCGGCGGGGGCTGGAGCATTGTGGCCCAAATGCAGAAGGACTTTGTGGATGATAAGAAAGAGCTGACCGCCGAGGAACTGCTGGATATTGTCAGCGTGGGCCGAAGCCTGCCGGGGACGATGATCGGCAATGTGGCCTATCTGTTCGGGCACCGTCAGGCCGGTGTCCTGGGCGGCATTGCTGCAACCGTCGGTATGGTGACACCGCCCATGATCATCCTGTCCGTGCTGACCTATTGCTATGCCATGTTTAAGGACAATATCTGGATCGCCAAAATGCTGACAGGTGTCCGTTCGGCGGTGGTGCCCATCATCCTGGTGGCAGCGCTGAAGCTTCGGGAAGGCGCGTTTCCCACAAAAGCGTGTTATGCCATTGCCATCGTTGCCTGTATCCTGAATGCCTTCCTGAATGTGAACTGCGTTCTGGTGATTCTGCTGGCGGTGGCAGCGGGACTGATTATTGGAAAATGGAAGGAGGCAGAGGCATGAGTGTTCTTTTTCAGCTGTTCTGGAGCTTTTGCCAGATTGGTTTTACCAGCTTCGGCGGAATGTCTATGGTTCCGCTGATCAACGACGAGATGGTCAGCCATGGATGGATGAACGTCTCAGAGGTGTCCGATATCATTGCCATTGCAGAGATGACCCCCGGCCCTTTGGGCCTTAACTGCGCCACCTTTGCCGGCATGCGTGTGGTGGGAATCCTTGGGGCCATTCTCTCTGTGCTGGGTGTTCTGGCCCCGACCTTTACCCTCTGCGCTTTGGCTGCCGCCTTCTTTGAGAAATTCAAAAACAGCCGTGCGCTGAAAAACATTATGGTGGGGGTTCGTCCTGCGGCGCTTGGGATCATTGTGGCGGTAATGATCGATTTGAGCCGGACCAATTACCTGGTGGACGGCGTTTTCGCCTGGCGTACCGCCGTGATCGCGCTGATTGCCTTCTATCTTCTCGCTAGAAGAAAGTGGAGCGTTCCAAAGGTGATCGTGCTTTCCGCGCTGCTGGGGCTGCTTACATAAACAAAGGAATACCGAGCGATTGGAATGGGTGCTGCTGCATTTTGCCGCGGCGCTCTTTTTTTAATTAGCCATTGACATTCTCAAAAATGAGAATATAATATGAATTATAGAATATAGGAGGTGGTGATCCACATGGAAATGGCGGAGGTCGTTATGAACCCCGTGCGGCAGAGGATTTTTCAGTATCTGCTTGTGCACGAAACCGGTACGGTCAAGGAAATTCGAAAGGCACTTCCGGATATCCTTGTATCGCCATGTGAAGATTCTCACGGAAAATGATATCCTCACAGTGGTTGGAGAAAACCGCATCCGTGGAACGGTGGAAAGCGTTTATCAGCTGAATAAAAGTGCATTGGAACTTGACGATGCCGATGGGAGCGCGGTCCAGCGTGCACTCCTTGGAATCAGCGCGGCATTTGCAAAATATTTTTCCGGTGGCTGTGCAGACCCCAAAAAGGATATGCTGCTCATGACAACCTGCACACTGACGCTGACAGACGGGGAATTTATGGACTTCCTGTCGGAAATCAACCGGGCGGCCATGAAATATATGGACATCGGCATGAAGGAGGGCAGCAAGCCCAGACAGATCACCCTGATCTCCGCGCCGACGGGGGAGGAAATGGAATGAATTACATTCAAATTACGAAGGAGAATATTGATACGGAGCATATTTGCTGTGCCATGTCCGGGAAGCAAAGCATTGCAAAAAAAGAATGGATGAAGCAGCGGTTTGAAGAGGGGCTTGTGTTTTATCGCAGCGAGGAACGTGGCAAATGCTTTATCGAATATATCCCGGCGGAAAATGCATGGGTGCCGATTGAGGCAGCGGGATACCTCTATATCAGCTGCCTGTGGGTTTCCGGCTCCATGAAAGGGCATGGGTACTCCAATGATCTGCTGAGCAAGTGCGTTCAGGATGCCTTGACGCAGGGCAAAAAGGGAATCTGCATTCTGTGCGCGGAGGGACGCAAACGGGAGTTCCTTGCAGACCCCAAGTATCTGACCTACAAGGGATTCCGGCTGGCGGATACTTCGGACTGCGGGATTACCTTGCTGTATTTGCCGCTGACGGAGAATGCCGAGCCGCCGAAGTTCAAGAAATGTGCAAAACATCCAAAAGCAAACGGTGAAGGCTTTGTCCTCTATTATACTGACCAGTGCCCATATACTTACTATTGGGTGCCCAGGGTGGAGGAAACGGCGAGAGTTCACGGAATCCCCCTGAAAACCGTCCATATCACCACCAGACAGGATGCACAGAATGTGCCCGCCCCGGTGACTACCTATGCATTGTTTCGGGATGGTGCGTTCGTAACCCAAGGGATTCAATCGGATAAGAAGTTTCTGACACTTGCAGGAATGAAGGAGTAAAAAATGTGCTGAGAATTGAGCATTTGACAAAGAATTATGGGGAGAAAAAGGCTGTGGACGACCTGAATCTGCACATTGCTCCCGGGGAAATCTATGGCTTCATCGGTCATAACGGTGCGGGAAGACCACAACGCTGAAATCCGTAGCCGGAATCCTGCAATTTGATGCGGGGGAAATCTATATTGACGGCAAATCTATCCGGATGCAGCCGTTGGAATGCAAGCGCAGCTTTGCCTATACCGGTACGGTGCAGAGCTGCGGGAATACACCCAGACGGCTTAGATAGCCGCTTTTCACCAACGGGCTTTCCAAAAAGGAGGATACATCATGAAGAAAGCAATCTCAATTCTGCTGGCTGTGGCAATGCTTCTTAGCCTGTGCGCCTGTTCCCGGAACAAACGATCCGTAATGACCATCAAGCCCTCTGAATTTTCCAAGGAAACCCAGGAAGTCCTGGATCTATTCGATGATGAAATCCAGTTTTTCGACATTTCCCTTGATGAGACAGTGAAATCCTATACGATCTCCGTCTGGGTCTACCGTGACGGAACATGGAATGAAGACGGCAAAACATATGGGAAGAGCGATCTTCTGGGCAACCGGATCGCCATTCGGCTGACGGAAACCGGCTGCGATATCTACAATATTTCTGAAAATGGCAGTTCCAGGTGCAGCTATCCCGTTCTGGATACTACATTTGACAAGCCAATGGGAGTTGCTACCACAAGGATGACCCATGAGCTGCCCATAGAGCTGAATAAGGAGATCCCCATCTGTGTCAAAACCGGAAGCAGCGCAAACCAAATGACGGTAATGAATATCACAGAGGATTTCCGGAACGCAAAGTGCGAGGCAGGAATTGCCGTGACGCTGACGGTATCGGATGCGGTTGCGGAGTAAGCGCCGGGACGCATGGCCCGGCGATCGTGCCAGCGGTGATCGGCTGCGTTCTTTATCGGGCGTGACGTTTTCCTATTGCCCATTCCGGAGAGAAAACGCATAAAACAAGCCGAGCGGCACCAATGCCGTTCGGCTTGCGTTTTCGGTCTGTTCAACTGTATTGAAAAAACCCCGGAAAAGATTTCCGGGGTTTGAAACGGCAGACGACGAATCGCGGGGACCAGTTATCTCTTGGAGAACTGAGGAGCGCGACGGGCGGCCTTCAAGCCGTACTTCTTTCTTTCCTTCATTCTGGGGTCACGGGTCAGGAAACCGGCGGCCTTCAGGGAAGCGCGGTACTCGGGGTTGACAGTCAGCAGGGCGCGGGCGATGCCGTGACGGATAGCGCCGGCCTGGCCGGAAACGCCGCCGCCGCAGACGGAAACAACCACGTCGACCTTGTCAACCAGCTCGGTGGTGACCAGGGGCTGACGGACGACCAGCTTCAGGGTCTCCAGACCGAAGTAGTCGTTGATGTCGCGGCCATTGATGATGATGGAGCCGGTGCCGTTCTCGTAAACGCGAACGCGGGCAACACTGGACTTACGACGGCCAGTGCCGTAAAAATACTTCTTCTTGCTCTCGTACATTCTGTGTTACCTCCAATTAGTCCAGAGTCCAGGCTTCGGGCTTCTGGGCAGCATGAGGATGCTCAGCACCCTTGTACAGGTGCAGACGGGTCATGCAGTTGCGGCCCAGAGTGTTCTTGGGCAGCATGCCCTTGACGGCGACTTCCATAGCGTAGTCGGAACGGTTCTCCATCATGGTGCGGGCCTTGGTTTCCTTCAGACCGCCGATCCAGCCGGACACGCGATAGTAGACCTTCTGCTCGGGCTTCTTGCCGGTCAGAACAGCCTTGTCAGTGTTGATGATGATGACGTTGTCTCCGCAATCAACGTTGGGAGTAAAATCGACCTTGTGCTTGCCGCGCAGCAGGTTGGCAGCGATCACAGCGGTACGGCCCAGGGGCTTGCCGGCTGCATCGATGATATACCACTTGCGCACCACGGTCTCCTTCTTGGCGAGGGTAGTGGACATATGGGTTCCTCCAATTTTTTGGTAAAAAATTTTGACATTCTCATGTATTTGAAGTACAATATCTTCAAACTGCTTAGCATTTATACCATAAGAAAATTCAAATGTCAACACCTTTTTCGAAGATTTTTATGCAATGCGATGTAATCTCTCAAAATCGCTGAAATGCTCTTGAACTCTCTTAAATGCTCACTTGCCTAATTTGCCTGTTTTAGGAGGAAATCTCAAAAATGCAGAAACTTGTCGGCCTGGTTCGCAGGTGTGTGGAAGACTATTCCATGATCGAAGACGGAGATAAAGTCGCCGTAGGCGTCTCCGGAGGAAAGGATTCTCTGGTGCTTTTGAAGCTTCTGGCGGCGCTGCGGAGCTATCATAATAAGAATTTCCAGCTGGAGGCAATCACCATCGATATGGGCCTTGGCATGGATTATACGGAAATCGCGCAGCTGTGCAAAGAACTGGATGTGCCCTATACCGTTATGAAAACGGAGATCGGCCCCATTATCTTCGGCTATCGGAAGGAAAAGAACCCCTGCTCTATGTGCTCCAAAATGCGCCGGGGCGCGTTGAATCAGGCGCTGGTGGATAAGGGCTTTCATAAGCTTGCCCTGGGCCACCACTATGACGATGCCGTGGAAACCTTTCTTATGAGTCTGATTTACGAGGGCCGGATCAGCTGCTTCCAGCCGGTCACCCATCTGGACAGAACCGGGATTACTCAGATCCGCCCGATGCTCTACATCCACGAAAAGACCGTAGCCGCCTTTGCTGAGCGGGAGAATCTGCCGGTACTTCAGAATCGCTGTCCGGTGGATAAGCACACCAAGCGGGAGGAAATCAAGGATCTGATATACGACCTGGCGAAGACCTATCCGGATTTGAAGGAGCGTATTTTTGGTGCCATGCAGCGCTACCCCCTGGAGGCCTGGGAGCCCCACGGCCGCTATAAGCGGCCAAAGGAGCAGGAATAAGGTACAAGGGAATAATTTCCAGAAAAAAGGGAAAAGCTTTCTCCGTCATGAAAAGGAGGAAGCAATATGGTAAAAGGCATTTCCCGCCAGGTGATCCTGGTGCCCGGACCGGGCACGGAGCTGTTTGACCAGGCAATTTTTATTTTAAAAGACAACGCTGTTTCAGAAGGCGTCAGCGATGAGGCACTGCTTAAAGAGGCCCGCCAGGTCATGCGTGGCGGCAGAAAGCGATATAGACCCCTGTATGCCCTTTTCTGGGCGCTCTGCGGCTCTTTGCTGACAGGTGCGGCCTGGGCGCTGAGTGCCATTCTGAGATAAGCAATCCCTTAGAAAGAGAGAGAATCTATGCAAATCGGAAATTTATCGGTTGAAAACCCGCTGTTTCTTGCCCCTATGGCAGGGGTGACGGATTGGGCCTTTCGGACGGTCTGTGCAAGGCTGGGAGCCGGGGTTACGGTGACGGAGATGGTCTCCTCCCGGGCCCTGGTCTATAAGGACCAGAAAACGGCCAAGCTTTTGCGAAAAAACGAGGGGAGTCTCTGCGGTGCTCAGATTTTTGGCAATGACCCGGAAATCATGGCCCAGGGAGCCCGGTTGGCGCTGGAAATTTCCGGCTGCGACTTTTTGGATATCAACATGGGCTGTCCCATGCCGAAAATCGCCAATTCCGGCGACGGCAGCGGCCTGATGCGCACGCCGGAGCTGGCCCAGAAAATTGTGGAGGCCGTTGTAAAAGCCGTTAACGTGCCGGTGACGGTAAAATGCCGCCTGGGCTGGGATAAGGGGAGCATCAACGTTTTGGAGTTTACGAAACGGATGGAGGACGCTGGGGCCGCCATGGTGACGGTCCATGGCAGAACCCGCAGCCAGCTTTATTCCGGCGTTGCCGACTGGGATATGATTCGCAAGGTCAAGGCCCAGCTGTCCATTCCCGTTATCGCCAACGGAGACATCACTGGTCCGGAGGCTGCGCTGCGCTGCGCCAAATGGACCGGGGCCGATGGGCTGATGATCGGCCGCAGCTGCTTTGGAGATCCCTGGGTTTTCCAGCAGGTGAAGGCTGCCATGGCCGGGGAGGAGATTCCCCAGCGGCCTGTTTTGAGAGACCGCATTGCCGTAGCGGTGGAGCAGTTTCAGCTTGCTGAGCAGGACCACGGGGAGCACGTAGCCTGTCTGGAGGCGCGGAAGCATTTTGCCTGGTATCTCCGGGGCGTCAGCCATAGCGGATTTTATAAGCAGCAGATCTCTTCGCTGACCACCATGGAGGATATTTACCGGGTCGCCAAGGAAATTTCCAGAGATTTGCAGTAAAATGCGCGGATAAGAAAAGCGCCGTTTCACATCCTAGCCAAGAGAGGTGACAGATGTGAAACGGCTTTTTGTATGCCTTTTGGCGGGCCTTGCTTTGGTCCTGCCCGTGAGGGCAGAACCCATCCGTTGGGTGGACTTTGACGTGAGCACGGAATCCATGGCCTATGCCATGCAGCAGGACATCCGCACGGCAGAGCAGGAGAAGCACCTGAGTTGGATCGAGATTTTGGCTTTGGCTGCCTGCCGCACAGGGGGAAAATGCCCGCTGTCTGCCGTAAAAAAAGCCGCAAAGGACCTGGAAGGGGACGTTCCCGCCGAGGAGGCAGCAGGGGAGCTGGGGAAATACTATGCCTATTATTATGAGGCCTACTCCGCCGCTCTGGGTGGGCTGGTTGGAAGCTACGCAATTTTCAAGGATGGCCAATGGGTCCCGCAATACGGCCTGAAGACCTTTTCGCCCATTGCGGCGGGCTACGGCTACAGTCATTGCGATGATTTTGGCGTGGGCAGAAGCTTTGGCTTCAAGCGCAAGCATCTGGGCAATGATCTCATGGGCGGCCTGGGAACGCCAATCGTAGCTGTGGAAGGCGGAATCGTGGAAGCCATGGGCTGGAACCGTTACGGCGGCTGGCGGGTGGGCATTCGCTCCTTTGACGGGAAGCGGTATTATTACTATGCCCACCTGCAAAAAGACGTCCCCTTCGCACCTGGGTTGGCGGAAGGGGACATGGTAGAGGCCGGTCAACTCCTGGGCTTCATGGGTCGTACCGGCTATTCAGATAAGGAAAACGTCAACAACATCGAAACGGTCCATCTCCATTTTGGGATGCAGTTGATTTTCGACGAAAGCCAAAAGGAATGCGACAGCGAAATCTGGATCGATGTCTACCAGATCGTCAAGCTCTTGTCCACCCACCGCAGCAGCTACCGAAAAAACGACGGCGTTTGGCAGCGGGTGTATCCCTACAGAGACTTAGACTGGGCAGAGTTTCCTTATTTCAGCGACCCTGCCACACAGACCTTCCGGCCCAGCTCTTCCAAATAGAGAATGTGCAGGTCGCTCTGGTAAATGTCCCGCAGCAGCGGTTCCTGTAAAATATCCTCGGCAGAGCCCACCGTCAGGCTGCCCTTTCGGTCCAGCACCGCAGCCTTACCCCCCAGCAAGATGGCGTGGTCCGGCATATGGGTGGTCATGACCACGGCATAGCCTTTGTCTGCCAGCTCCTTGACCATGGCTACGGTCCGCAGCTGGTTGCCGTAGTCCAAGTGGTTGGTGGGCTCGTCGAACATGATGATCTTCGGCTTCTGAACAATGACCCGGGCAATGCTGGCCTGCTGACGCTCGCCGCCGGAGATTTCCGTATAGGGCCGGTCAGCCAGGTGGGCGATGTTCATGGAGTCCAACACCTGGTCTACCAGGCTGTAGTCCTCCTCCGATGGCTTTTGGAACATCCCCAGGTAGGGGGCCCGGCCCATGACCACGAAATCCCGTACATTGTAGCCGTAGGCGGGGGTATGGGTCTGGGGCACATAACCGATGACCTTGGCGATCTCCTTCAAGGGCATCTGCCGGATATCCTGCCCTTCCAGAAGGACCTTTCCGGAGGAAGGGGGAAGCAAATTGGTGATGCAGTTCAAAAGCGTAGACTTTCCGGCGCCGTTGGGGCCCAGAATGGTCAGTACCTCCCCACGATCCACGGAGAAATTCACATCTGAAAAAATCGTTCTGCCGTTGTGATAGGAGAATGTGAGATTTTGCACTTCCAGGATCATGTCATTTTCATCCTTTGCTTTACCAGAATATACAGGTAGAAGGGCGCACCGATGAGACCGGTGAGAATGCTCAGGGGAATCTCCAGGGTGGTGGCGGCCCGGGCCACGGTATCGATCAGCAGCATGAAAATACTGCCGAGCACGCAGGAGACCGGAATGGATTTGATGTTATCCGGCCCTACCAGGATTCTGCCCAGGTGGGGGATCACTAGGCCCACCCAGCCGATGGTTCCGCACAGGCAAACCGCACAGGCCGTCAGCAGGGTGGAACAGAGGATGATGATATTCCGGGTCAGCCCAATTCGGATACCCAGGGTCTTCGCCTCCCGGTCGCCCAGGGACAGAAGGTTTATCTGCCAGCGGATGGCAATCAGCAGAGCCATAGCACCCAGTATGGGGAGGGAGACGGACAGCACATCGCTGTTGGTGATTTTTGCCAAGCTGCCCATCTGCCAATAGGTGATACTGGCCAGCTCCGTTTCTGGGTCTGCAACATATTTGATGACACCCATAATAGAGCCCATGATGCCGCTGACGATCACGCCGGAAAGCACCAGCATGGTCAAAGAGTCATTGCGCATCAGCCGGGGGATGGACACCGTCAGCAGAACGGTCAGAAGTCCAAAACCAAAGGCCAGAAGCTGGATGCCGGTGGCGTTCAGGTGCAGCAAAATCGCAATGGCCGCACCTACGCAGGCGCCTGTGGAGACGCCCAGAAGGTCCGGGCTCACCAGGGGGTTTTTAAAGACCCCCTGGTAGGAAGCGCCGGACAGGGACAGGGACCCGCCTACCAGAATTGCCGCGGCGACCCGGGGAAGCCGCAGGGTGTAGATCACATTTTCGGCCATGGCATCCCAGCTCTGGGGCATCGGGGAGAGCCCCAGCAGTTGCCGGAGTCCGGAAAACAGCACCAGCACTGCATCCCGAAGCCGGATGGTATAGCGCCCTGTACACAGGGCCAGCAGAGCGCAGGCAATCAGGCAGAGGATCGACGTGAGTAAAAAAATCCGATACTTTCGGTCGCTCATGGTTCGCCCGCTCATCTGGTTTGCTCTTTCTTCATTTCCGTTCATTGGCGCTTACTGATAAAGTTCCGTATGGAAAACGCTGTCCAGCTGCTCCTCCGTCAGGGTGACGCCAAAGAACTCCTGGATGAAATCCCGTTCCTCCTGGCGCATATCCACTTCAGAGAAGATCTCCGGCTGGATCATAGAGGCCATGTACAGGTAGAACAGGGGCTTTTCAACGGTGTTGGGAGGGGACCAACGGTACAGGCTGAGGGGAATTTTGTAAACCCGATGGTTGATGACCGCATCTACATTGCTCCAATCCTGACCGTCGATGCGATTTTCGTATACATCCTGGGGCGTGCAGTCATCCCAGCCATTCAGGAAAATGATCTGGGGGTTGTATTTGAGAATCTCCTCCATGGTGGGGGTAGAGCTCTCGGCAGAGGCGCCTTCCAGAACGATGTCCTGGCCGCCGACCTTCTTGGTGATCCAAGCGTTCATGCCAGTGGCGCTGACACCCATGTCGGACAGGGTGATGTTCAGGATCCTGGGCTTCTGGTCCTCCGTCAGCGCGGCGACCTGATCCTGCTTGGAATCCACATATTCCTCAATCTTATGGTACCAGGCCAAAAGCTTCTGGGTCTGCTCCTGGCGGTTGAGCACATTGCCCATCATGGAGATCAGGCTTTCCAGAGAGGCCATGTCGGTGGCGCTTTTAAAAGCGGCTACGGGAATGCCCAGCTCCTTCAGCTGGGTCATGGTGTCTGTGGAGCTTGCCCAGCACAGCACCAGGTCGGGCTTCAGGTTCACCAGCTCCTCCATATTAACGCCGCTGCCGCTGACGACGGTGGTGTTCACGTTCTCCTGCTCCGGTGCCAGCTCCCGCATCAAAGAGCGCTCCCAGGCGGTGTAGGCGCTCTTGGGCATGGCGACTACGTTCTTCATGTGGCCCTGCAGGGCGAAGACGATGTTGGGGAAAACGGGCCCGATAATGACAATGGCCTTGGGGTCCGCGGGTACCTGAATCTCTTCGCCGGTTGCGTCTACCACGGTGCGCATGCCGGTTTCCGCGGCGGCAGTGGCTTCAGTGGCAGGCGCCTGGGGGGCGACGGTTTGGACGGTGGTTTCTGCAGGGGCGCTTTCTGTCTTACCGGCGCTGGAACAGGCGGCGGCGCCGCAGATCAGCACCCCGGCCATGGTAAGCGCCAGCAGCTTCTTGAAAATGTTCATACAGTCTCTCCTTTATAAAAGATGGTTTTTATATTTTCAGCGATCCAGGCAGCGCCTTTCTTGCCAAAAATCTCGTAAGGAATGTGTGCGTACCGATTGCCGGATACCTGGGGATCAGGAATGGGCACCAGGGGCAGCACTCCAAGGTCAAATTCCGGGTCACCCAGCAGAAGATCCGCATTCTGTGTCAAAGCCCGCAGTTCCTGGGGCGATTCAAAGAAAGAATAGGTTCCCTGGGGAAACAATCTACGGTAGAACTGCCGCTGCTCCGGTCTGGGGGCGTATACGGCCAAAGTCACATGGTCGCAGCCCTGCTCGTCGGTCAGATACCGGCCGATGCTTTGGATCAGCAGCGGTTCTCCCATGACAAGGGCCCGTTTTCCTTGCAGCAGAGGCGTGCCCAAAGGCATCTGCTGCAGCTGCTCCTCATGGCCCAAAATGCTGTTGACGGTCTGCCGCCAGAGTCGCATTTGCTTTGCGCCAACGGGAATACCCGCCAAATAGGGGATGCCCAGGGCCTTTTTCAGCTTTTCCGCCTGGGGAAGGCCCGATGCGGAGACGACCCAGTTCAGCTGAGCGGCATTGGTCTGCCGCCCCTCTGCCCCCCAGAATCCGGCGTCAAAGCCACATTTCAGAAGGTGCTCCAGCCCGTGGGCCAGAAGGGCCTCCTTTCCCAGTACTGCGCCGCAGTATCCGAGAATATCGACCTTGCCGGGCTGTGCGGGCCCCGGGGCAGACAGGTCTGTCAGCGTGGTCAGCGCCCGGGCAAGGGCCGGTTCCCCGGCAGTAAATCCGTCACAGCCCAGGTCCTGAACAGAAAAGCCCTTCCGGGATACGGCATCCCCAACGGCGCTCCGGTCCAGGCCCGCAAAGGTGGGCACGGCGCTGCTCAGCAGATAGACCTTTCGGTCCCGGTGGACCTCCGGCTGTGCTGTGGCTTCTTCAATGACTGCCGCTGCTGCCGTGGCTTCGGCACCCAGGGTGAGCTGAATATCGTTGAATCGGGTATGGCCCAGGCGGTAGTCGGGTCTTCCGCCGCTGTCACTTTCGGGGTCACCGCCGCAGCCTCCGGCGGTGAGCAGCACGGGCATGGCAGGCATATATTGCAGGGCGGAGCTGACAAAGTAAAAATCAGGCCTGGGAGGGGGGAACCATCGTTTTTCCCGGGGAATGGCGGTTCCGCGTTCCGGGATCTCGGCAAGCATCCGTTCCAGATCCTCCCGGGGCCGCCGGTAGCGCTTCACCATGGGTCCCCGCAGCAGGACCCGGATGGGAACGGAGCGGGGATTTTCAAGGCCTTCTATGATACTGTCAAAATCCGTCTGGCTGAGAACATCCAGACAGGAGGCGTAGATGATCACACCGCCCACCTCCGGGACGGTCAGGACTTGACGAAGGGTTTTCGCCAGCCCCAAGCCGTTTTGTCCGGCGGCATAGGCCTGGGCAGGCTGAATGCAGGGAAAAAACTGATGGGTCTTCTCCAGCCGCACCGCCTCCTGATACAGGGAGCGGATGCAGGAAAGGGAGCCGGTGGCGACCAGCGCCAGATCAGGCCTTTGGAAAATTCGTTCCGGGAGAGACAGCATTCCGGGTATTTGGGGTGCTTTACTCATAGGGCAGCCTCCCGAACTTCGCTGGCCCATTGGCCGAAGCGCTCCATGTCCTCCTCGTCCAGCGGGGCAGGAAGAGGCGCCGGGGCGGTCTGCTCCAGATGGTCCGCAAAGCGGCGCAAGGCCTTTGCGGCCTCACAGTCCGGGAAGGTCTCCACCACCAGCTGCCGGCGGCAGTCTGCCACCGGGATTTCCCGGCACTGGGGCAGGGACAGGACCACCTTGGTCCCGGTCAGTGCGGCAAACCGGTGGAGAATCTCCCGATCCACTTCGGTCTGACAGTGATTCAGGATCAGGCCGCCCATCAGAGAGCTTTCTGCCTTGGAAAACCGGCGGATGGCTTTGAGAATGTTGTTTGCGGCGTAAAGGGACATATAGTCCGCGGAGGTCACCACGAAGACCCGGTCCGCAAAGCCCTTGCGCATGGGTACGGAAAAGCCGCCGCAGACCACATCGCCCAGCACATCATAGACCACCGTGTCCCATTCTTCCTCCAGAATGCCCAGACGGCGCAGGGTCTCCTCCATGGCGGTGATGCCCATACCGGCGCAGCCCAGACCTGCCTGGGGGCCTCCTGCCTCAATGCAGGAAACGCCGCATTTCCCGGGGAACACCAGATCCTCCCGACGGACATCCTCTGCCAGGGTGTTGAGCTGGTTCAGCACGGTGGGGATCTTCTTTTGGGTCAGCGGTCTGGTGGAATCTGCCTTGGGGTCGCAGCCGATGTGCAGCACACGCTTCCCGGACAGAGCCAGGGCGGCGGAAATATTGGAAGCGACGGTGGATTTGCCGATGCCGCCTTTTCCATAAAACGCAAGTTTCATAGATAAAAGCCTCCAAAAGAAAATGGTTGAATAAATCAAACACAGGGGGTATAATAGGGGAAAATCAATAGAAAGAAGTATTGCCATGACCCTCCAGCAGATGTACTATATCACCCAGGTCGCCCGGTACCGCTCCTACTCGGAGGCGGCCAAGGCGCTGTTTGTTTCCCAGTCCACCCTGTCTCTGGCAATCAAGGATGCGGAGACGGAGCTGCACATTTCGATTTTCGATCGCAGCAACAAGGGCATTGAGCTGACGGAGGAGGGAACGGATTTTTTGACCCGGATCCAGGACATTCTGGACCGCTCCAAAAATCTGGAGGAATACTATTTGCATCGTCAGCTCCTGGGCATGCGGTTTTCCGTATCTGCCCAACGGCTGGCATTCTCTGTCCGGGCCTTCAACCGGCTGCTGGAAAGCATTGATTGGGACTGCTACGATGTAGCCATGCGGGAATGTCCCACCAGCAATGTGATTTCCGATGTGGCCAGTGGCAAAAGTGAGCTGGGAGTTCTGGCTTCGGAGCCCCATAACTTCCGCCTGATCCAGCGCTCCCTCAACTCCAACGGCCTGGTGTTTCACGAGCTGAACCAGCTGGCCTCCTTTGTGTTCCTGCGCAAGTCCCACCCTCTGGCAGCCCGGGCCAGCGTCACCTTTACGGACCTGCGGGAGTATCCCTTTGTTACTTACGACCAGGAGGCGGATGCCACCTATTTTTCGGAGGAGCCGGTGTTTTACAACCGCCTGTCCAAAAACATCCATGTAACGGACCGGTGTACCAAGATCTCCCTGATCCGGAACAACAACTGCTTCAGCATCGGGCCGGACCTGCCGAACAGCAGCGCCGGGGCCATGCACACCGGCATGCAGGAAATTGTGGCCATTCCTCTGGCAGAGGAGCAATCCTATCTGCATATTGGTTATATCTGCCAAAAGGGGCACCAATTGACGGATGTGGCCCAGAGGTACATTTCCTTCCTGCGGGAGGAAATCGAGGCACTGGAACAGGCATTGATCAAGAGATAGACGCAAAAAGGCCACTTTTCCAAAGGAAAAGTGGCCTAAAACAGTACGGTTTGGTCCTGCCTCAGATGCGGTACTTTTCTCGGAAGATACACATCATTCCTTTTGAGCAGGTTTCCTGACTTACGCCTCCAGGCTTGCCGCACCTTCTCGTTCTGTAGAACAATGGTTTCTACGGCTTGCTCCGCGTTTACAGTGACCGGATCGTTCGGGATTTTCACCCGATTCCCTTTTAACCTTCCTATGGGCTGTCTGAAAACCGGAAAAGCACCGCTACTTGGGCATGTTTACGGTTTTCAGATAGGTCCTGAGAAGGCACTCAAAAAGTATGTGTTTATTATACCCGCCTTGGGCGGAAAGTCAATGCGGGCCGCATTGTGTTTTTTTCAAGGCGAACCATGAATTATACTCATGATTCTTTTAACGGCCACGCCTTGCTCTGAATGCCGGTTTTCGGTATACTTGGGGAGAGGTGATGTATATGCTTCTTCAAAAGCTTTGGACGCTGTTTTTGTCCCAGCTTTCCATCAGCTGCCTGTCCTTTGGCGGGGGCCTGACGATCACGGCCATGATCCGCCGTCGCTTTGTGGAGGAGCTTCATTGGCTGGACCCCCAGGAGATGCTGGACCTTACCGCCATTGCCCAGGCGGCTCCCGGCCCCAGCTCCTGCAATACGGCAGTGATGGTGGGCTATCGGATCTGCGGCCTGCCTGGGGCCCTGGTTTGCGCGGCCGCTTCGGTGATCCCGCCCATGGCGCTATTGATGGTGGTTTCGGCGCTGTATGAAGCGCTACGGCAGATCGAGCTCCTTTCCATGGTGCTGCGCTTTATGCAGATCGGCATGGCGGCCTACCTGGTGGACATCTGCGGGGGCATGGCCCGGGAGTTCCTGGAGGCCAAGAAGGCCATCCCCATTTTAATGATGCTGCTGTGTCTGGCAGGGCGGCTTTTTTGGGGAATCTCCGTTACCAAGCTGTTCCTCTTCTGCCTGGCGGCGGGGGCCGTGGATCTGTTGATTCACAAGCCGCAAAAGGAGGTAGAGTGATGCCCAGTCTTTGGAATGCCATCCTCTTCTTTATCAAAACCGGCTGCAAATCGGCGGCAACGGTCATTTTCGACCGC
>ERZ835980.1315-NODE-1315-length-28171-cov-5.247332_pt1 | contig 28171 bp, 26 predicted proteins | sample MGYA00519943_ERZ835980 | MGnify/ENA primary metagenome ERZ835980 (study PRJEB31850, sample SAMEA3708791) | human gut metagenome | biome: human gut; feature: human-associated habitat; material: faeces | place: China | collected 2014 ... | reverse complement strand
TTCGGAAGGAGGACGGCGCGAGTCCTCCTTGCTGACTTTTGGTACTTTTGGTCATACAAAAGTACAACAAAACAAAAGCAAACCACAATAAAGCAAACCACTACAGAAAAAATTACCCTGCACATTTCATAAACACAACAAAGGAGGAACTCCTATGGCTGAAAACGAAAGAAAGAAAAGAATCCTCATCGTCGAGGATGAGAAGCGGATTTCTCAGCTTCTTGAGGTCAATCTGATGATGGCGGGCTACGAATGCGAAACCGCAGGCGACGGCGAGCTCGGACTCCGGCGTGCGCTGGAGGGCGATTTTGACCTGATACTGCTCGACCTCATGCTCCCGAAAAGGGACGGCTTTTCCGTTTGCCGCGAGGTGCGCAAAACGCTTGCCACGCCTATAATCATGGTCACGGCAAAGGAAGACGAGATAGACAAGGTCATGGGGCTTGACCTCGGTGCCGACGACTATGTTACAAAGCCTTTTTCCATCAAGGTACTGCTGGCGAGAATCAAGGCAAATATCCGCCGCAGCTCGGGCGAATTTGTCGATGTGAAAAAGGCGGACGAGGGCGATAAGGATGCGGATAAAATAGTTATCCGCGAGCTTGTGATAGACAATAAAAACTTCACCGTGAAAAAAGGCGACCGCGAGATAGAACTCTCCAATAAAGAATACGAGGTGCTCCTTTTCCTTGCGCGCAATGCGGGACAGATTTTCACAAGAGAAGAACTGCTCAATAAGGTCTGGGGTTATGACGGCTTTCTCGGCGACCTGCGCACGGTGGATGTCACGATGTCGCGCCTGCGCTCGAAAATAGAGGATGTTCCCGCCGAGCCGGAATATATTCTCACAAAAAGAACAAAGGGGTATTACATACCCAACTGACGGGAGAAGCAAATGTATAAGAATCTGCATTTCAAGATAATTCTTATCCTTGCCATATTTACGATAACGCTCATGTCTGTCATCGGTGCGGTGCTTATCGGAAGCGCCTTCAATTTTTACAGCAATGATTTCATGACGCAGATGGAGCAGGCTTTCGATGCAGACGGAAATCTCGTTTCCGAGCTTCGCTCGGCTTTTGACTTAAGCGACTATGCCGCGAGACAAAACGAGATACTCAAAGCCTATTCGGGTGTGCTCGGAATAGATAAATACAGAGATTATTTTATCCTCGATACAAACGGCGATTTCCTTTTCGGCTCGGTGGCGGACAGTGCCGAGGCAATGGAAAAAACGCCGAATATCATTTCCGCTATGTCCGGCAAAACAGGTGCGCAGAAGCATCTGCGGACAAGCTATATTGATTATGCCACGAGAATAGAGAGCGGCGACGGGAAAAATGCCGTCATCGTCTGCGTCAAGGACAGTCAGGAGGATGTGCGTTCGCTCTCCGTGATGATTTTCCGTATCACGGTGCAGGCGATGTTCTTCGGAATGCTGGCGGCTATCGTGCTGTCATTCTTCCTTGCCAAGGCGATAGCGGAGCCGATACGCACGCTCACCGTAGGCGCGCAGAGAATAGCCGAGGGTGAATTTGACAAATCCGTCGATGTCAAGTCAAATGACGAGATAGGCGCGCTCTCCGAAACTTTCAACTATATGAAAGATGTGCTCAAAGGCACGCTCGACGAGATTTCGGGCGAGCGCAGGAAATTCGAAACGCTCTTCCTTTATCTCAACGATGCCGTCATAGCCTTTGACAGCTTCGGTTCGCTCATGCATATCAACAAAATGGCAAAGAAGCTCTTCCATTTTGTTACGCCTGAGGGAGAACGCTTCCTTGAATTTTTCAATTTCACGCAGATGGTGCGTATGCTGAATATAGATTACCGCAGGATAGCCGACGAATATAAGGCGAGCGGCAATTACAGCATGCACGATGTCATATATGACGGCAAAGCGCTCGATATCATGTTTGCCGATTTCCGCTATACCGAGGCAAATACCGAGAGCCACGGTATCATGTGTGTTATCCACGATATCACCGAGCGATATGAGCTTGACAAATCCCGCAGGGAATTTGTCGCCGATGTTTCGCATGAGCTTCGCACGCCGATACAGTGTATACGCGGCGCGGCGGAAACCGTGCTGGAATGTCCGACGCTGCCTGCCGAAATGCGCGATGATTTTCTGCGCATGGCGATAGATGAATGCGACAGAATGACGAGAATCGTCGGCGACCTGCTCGTGCTTTCCCGCCTTGATAACCGCCGCACGCAGTGGAAGATAGAGACATTTGCCGTTGACGAATTTCTCTCCCGCATGCACGATATCATGGCAGGCGAAGCGGCGGCGCGCGAACATACGCTTGTTTTCGATTGCGAGCCGAATATCCCGCCTGTCACCGCCGATAAGGAAAAACTTCAGCAGGCGCTGATAAATGTCATTTCAAATTCCGTCAAATATACGAAAAACGGCGGCACGATAGCCGTTTCGGCGAAAGCCGAGCAAAACGGCGTGCTGATAAATGTCCGCGATAACGGCATGGGTATCCCCGCAGAGGATATCCCGCGGCTTTTCGAGCGATTCTACCGCGTGGAAAAGGCGAGAACAAGCGATGCGGGCGGCACGGGACTCGGTCTTGCCATCACAAAAGAGATAGTCGATGCCCACGGCGGGCAGATATGGGTCGAGAGCGAGCTCGGCAAAGGTACCTCGACATGGATTCGCATTCCGTATGAATGCCGACTTGCCGAGGGCGAAGGCGGCAAAGCGGAATAAGCTTGCCATGATAAAAACGCAAAGGAGATGAGCGCATGAAGCTGAAGGAAATAATCAAAACAGTTGCCGTATGTGTACTTACGGTATCGCTCACATGCCTTTGCGTCGTATATATGCTGCTCTATCAGCAGTCGGACAATGCGGCTTTCACGCGCGATGATTATCTCAAGATAAAGAGAGAAAATACGCAGTACAGCTATACGGAGCATTACAGAACCTCGTTTGTCATTCCCGAGGAGATAGTGCTCGCCTGCGAGGGCGAGGGAAAATATCTGCTCATGGCGGAGAAAGGTACCTCTTCTGCGGCGGACGAAATCTCAGGGAAATATTTTCAGGGGCTTTTTTCCGAGAGCGCAAACTCAAAAACGCTCTCGGCAGAGGACGGAAGGGCACTTTTTGCCCGTCTCTGCGGCACGGAAACATATATCTATATGAAATATCATACAGAGCTTCCGCGCTCGGTGATATACAAGCTTTCCGATACTTCCCGCATGAGCGGGAAGATAAGCTCGGAGGGCATATATGAGCTTTTCATCTTTGCTGTGGCACCCTATCTGCCGGTGACCTCGGCGGAGATGGGACTCGATGCCTACAGCTCCTATCTCTGTGCCGTCACGCGCGACCTCTCGGGAGTATACAGGGTTTTCTATTACACATATAAGCCCGAGATAGGAGACGAACTCGTCTTTAACAAAAAAATATTTTCGGCATATAGTGACTATGAAAAAATAACCGATTTCGACTTCCTTTCCACGACCGACCTTTACCATGGCATGGGCGTTTCGGGAGAGCGGAATATCGGCACGGTGCTTGTTTTCAGAAAGAGCCTTCCTCTCTCGCGCATGAAGCGCTATTCCGGCTATGACAATCTGCTCGCCGAGGAAAATACGGAGCGCCTGCTCCGCGCTTTCTCCATGAATGCGGGTAAGATTTCGCTCCATACGGACGAAAACGGCACATATACCTATTATGAAGAGGGAAAAACCCTCTCTCTCTCGGCGGACGGCGAATGCCTTTTCACCGTCACCTCGCGGGAATATGCGCCGAGCCTTGCCTTTTCGGGCGCGGATGCCGAGCCGCTCGATTATATCGGGGCAACGGCAAGCTTCCTCTCCTCGCTCCCGCTTTTCTCGGATAATATACTCATGCCGGATGTGTCGCTCACGCTCTCCGAGGTCACCCTCGGAAAGGGCTATGCGCGCATATCCTACGGCTTTCTCTATAATAATGTCCCCGTTATCATAAACGGGCGCAATATTGCCGCTTCATTTGAGATATATGACGGCGCCGTGACCGAATGCCGACTGGAATTCATCACGCTTTCGGGCTGGGGAGAGGCGCTTGCCCTCTCGGAAAACAGGCTCGATATCATGACCCTGCTCATCTCCTCCGCGGGAGATTTCGATATCTCGGCGGCTTATGCTTTCGATGACGAAAATTTCGCCGCGGGCATATGGTTTTCGCGCTTTGCCGCCGAAAAGAGAGAGGAGGCGGGAGAATGAAATGGAAAAATCTCAAGAGCTTTGCCATAGCCGTGCTTTTGGTGCTTAATGCGGTTTTCGGCGTGCTTGTGTATATACGCTACACGGATGAAAACTACTATGACAAAGAGCTTATCGAAAATATGACAACCCTGCTCTCTGAGAGCGATATCGTGCTCGCGGGGAACGCTCTCTCGGATAAGATAGTCAAGCTGAATGTTCTCGTGGGCACTGTTTCCGCCGCGAAAACGGCTGAAGCGCTCACTCTGATGAGCGGCGCCGCTCCCGAAAGCGAGAGCGATGCGCTCGTCTGCCGCGCGGGAAACGCCGTGTATTCCCATGACGGGAAAAATGCTTTCTCCTATAGGAGAAGCGATATTTCCGAGCCGGATGCCACGGGCGCCGTTTCCGTTGCGAATGCCGATGAAGAGGGCAGACGCGCGGCGGACGCCGTATGGAAATTTCTCTCGCTTGACAAAATCTTCACGGGAGAGGGAAAATACAAAAGCAAACTCATCTGCCGCGATATACGCTACAGCCCCTCGGGCGGCTTCTTTGCGGCGGAACTCGCGCTCTGCACGGGCGGGCTTGAGACAGACAATGTCCTCACCGCTTATCTGCGCGACGGCGTTCCGCTCATGATAGAGGGAAACCTGCCGCTTTCCGTGCCGGAGAGTGCCATGGCGGTTCAGGAGATAGGCGTGCTCACGGTGCTCCTCGATGAAAAGGCGTATGTCGATACGCTCCCCGTGAAAAAAACGCGCATATTATCGCAGATTTCTTATTCATATATCACATGGTTTGATATGAACGGCAAATTTTATTTCACGCCGATATGCGAGCTCCGCTATGAGAGCGGAGAACTCTCCCGCTATGATATGATAACGGGAGAACGCCTCTGATACCGCATGAGGCAAAAATTTCTCGGAAAGGTTATTTTGTAATGGAGAAAATCGTTATAGACGGCGGAAACGCCCTGCACGGAAGAATAGAGGTAAGCGGCATGAAGAATGCCGCCGTGCCGATAATATTTGCCTGCGTTGCCGTGGGTGATGTCTGCATCATCGAAAATCTTCCTCATATAAGCGATGTGGAAACATCGCTCGAGATACTTTCGTCGATAGGCGTGCGTGTGCGCTATCTCGCCGAAAACAGCGTGGAGATAGACGCGCGCGATGTTTCGCCCTCTTCCGCTCCGTGCGACCTCGTGAAGAAAATGCGCGGCTCGTATTATCTCATCGGAGCCATGCTCGGGCGCTTCGGCAGCGTCATGGTCGGGCTTCCCGGCGGATGCGACCTCGGCGCGCGCCCGATAGACCAGCATATCAAGGCTTTTGAGGCGCTGGGCGCGGAGGTTACCGTAGACGGCGGCTTTATCGATGCGCAGACCAAAAACGGCATAACGGGCGCGGGCATTTACTTTGACTGCGTGACCGTCGGCGGCACGATAAATACTATCCTCGCTGCCGTGCGTGCCAAGGGAACAACCGTCATCGAAAATGCGGCAAGAGAGCCGCATGTCGTCGATGTGGCAAACTTCCTCAATTTTTGCGGTGCGAGTATCACGGGCGCGGGCACGGACACGATAAAGATAAAGGGCACGGATGACCTGCGCGGTTGCACATATGCCATCATCCCCGATATGATAGAGGCGGGCACATTTATGATAGCGGCGGCGGCAACGCGCGGCAGACTCTATATCAATAATGTTATCCCCAAGCATCTCGATGCCATCTCGGCAAAGCTTGTGGAAATGGGCGTTTCCGTCGAGGAATTTGACGATGCCGTTCTTGTCTCGCACAAGGGCGAGCTTTCCCCCGTGACGATAAAAACCATTCCCTATCCTGGCTTCCCGACCGATATGAATCCGCAGGCGGCGGTGCTTCTCTGCCTTGCAAACGGCACGAGCCGACTGCATGAGACTATATATGAAAACCGCTTCCGCTATGTAGAGGAGCTGAAGCGCATGGGCGCGAATATCAAGGTGGAAAAGAGCATCGCCACGATAACAGGCATCGACCATCTTGAGGCTTCCACCGTGCGCGCCGTGGATTTGCGTGCAGGTGTTGCCATGGTCATCGCGGGACTTGCCGCGCGCGGCAGGACAGAAATAGATGATATCTATCATATAGAGCGCGGATATGACAACATAACAAGCAAATTCAAGGCGGTCGGCGCAAATATACATAAGGTCGTGATACCCGACCCGTTCGTTACCATCTGAAAAAAAGAAAAGGACTGCAAAAATGAGGGAAATAAGCGTATTTGATATTATCGGACCTATAATGATAGGTCCCTCCAGCTCGCATACGGCAGGTGCGCTTCGCATAGCGCAGACAGCACGCAAAATAGCGGGCGGCAATGTAAAGGCGGTCACTTTCCGCCTCTATAACTCCTTTGCCAAAACATATGCGGGGCACGGCACCGACCGCGCGCTTGTGGCGGGTATGCTCGGCTTCGATACGGGCGACTACCGCATAAGGGATTCGTTTAAACTGGCAAGAGAAGCGGGGCTTGATTTCCGCTTCGATATCTGCGAGGAAAATATGCCGGAACTGCATCCCAATACCGTCGATATCACGATGACGGGCGAAAACGGCGAGGTGACAAGCGTGCGCGGCTGTTCCGTCGGCGGCGGCAATATCAAAATAGTGATGATAAATTCCGTAGCGATAGAGTTTACGGGAGAATACAATGCGCTTTTCATTTCGCAATACGATAAGCCGGGCGTGCTTGCGGATATCTGCTCCGTGCTTGAGGAAAAGGAGATAAATGTCGCATATATGCGTGTTTATCGTGAGGAAAAGGGCACAAATGCTTATTCTGTCATAGAAATAGACGGCTCGGCGGATGAGAGCGTTATCGAAAAGCTCAGGCGGCTCGATAATATCCGCTCGGTAAAATACCTTACGGCGGAGGCGGAAAAATGAATTTTATCAATGCAAAAACGCTGATTGAAATATGCGAAAATGAAAATATAAAGATTTCCGAGGCGATGCTGCGTCGCGAGACGGAAATTTCGGGTGAGAGCCGCGAAAATATCGTCGCGAGGATGAAGCGTTCGCTTGATGTGATGCGCGAAAGCGTTGCCGAAGCGGGAAATAACAAGAGAGAAATGCTCGGCGGCTTCATCGGCGGAGAAAGTGCCGCCATGCTCCGCCGCATAAGGAAAAAAGGCTCTGTGGCAGGGCTTTCTTCGCTTGCTTCGGCTTATGCAATGGGAGTGCTTGAGGTCAATGCCTCGATGGGCAGGATAGTAGCGGCACCGACGGCAGGCGCTTCCGGTGTGCTTCCGGGAATACTTGTCGCTTCGGCGGAAATATACGGCTTTTCCGATGATGAGCTGACGGCGGCGCTCTTCAATGCGGGCGCGATAGGATATATCACGGCGAGAAATGCGAGCATTTCGGGCGCGGAGGGCGGCTGTCAGGCAGAGGTGGGAACAGCTTCGGCTATGGCGGCATCAGCTCTTTGTGAGCTTTTCGGCGGCACGCCGAGAGAATGTCTCTCCGCCGCGGGTGATGCGATAGCAAATATTCTCGGGCTTGTCTGCGACCCTATCTGCGGGCTTGTGGAGGCGCCTTGACAGAAAAGAAACGCCATGGGCGTTTCAAACGCGGTGATATGCGCCGAGATTGCACTTGCCACAGGCGGTAAAACGCTTGTGCCTTTTGATGAGGTGACAGAAGCGATGCTCAGTGTAGGGAAGAGCATACCGTATCAGCTCCGCGAAACTGCGCTTGGCGGCATGGCGGCGGCGAAAAGTGTGAGGGATTGCAAGCCCAAATGTGCGGGGTGTGAGCGGGGATGCTGAAAAAGTGCAGACCGAAAAAGTGAAGGGGTGTGTATTTTTAATAGGCTAAGAGATCTATTAAGGACTGAATTTTTTAGTAATATCAACTCAAAATTAAGGAAGGAAATCCGCTCGCGGATTTCCTTCCTTATATTTTTGTCGCTTTTTTGGAAGTATAATGTGATATTTACGCACGGGAATATTTATATGTATCGCAACGGTCGTAAGGATACTTGCTTTTCCCATTTTGCACACAGACTTTCGATTCCACACGGAAATATTTGCAGTTTCCACAGCATTCCACCCTGTCTCTCTGAAATTCTGCTGCTACGCATTCCTTGTCCGGATATACAGAATATCCTTTATATCCGCATTTTCTGTCTGCAATCCTATAATATTTGCATTCATAGCATTTTCCCATAAGTTTTTTCTCCTTTCAAAGTTTTTCCATTATATATTTTTATACATAATATGGATCTGTTTTCTGAAGAAGTAGCAGAAGATCGATTATAACACCTATGCCAAACACTCCACAAGTAAGTAGATATAATACTCCAATTACATTTTTTCCTTCATAAAATTTATGCACACCGAAACATCCCAAAAACAAACATAGCAAAAATGCGACCCATTTTCTTTTTTCGATTTTTCCGGCGTGGTTATTGTCTGCGTTTGTGTAGGTGTTGTTTGTGTAGGCGTGGTCATTGTTTGGTTTTTTTACCGTTTTTTTATTGAGATATTTTTCCATACCTGCGGTATCGACCCAATCATCATTTCGCATTACTTTTATAAAATCGGAAATAAAAAGCTGACCGCGTTCATCTTCAAAATATGATGGTGATAAGAAAAATGCATCCATCCTTTCTGCAACACACAACGGATTTGCTTTCACATCATCGCCGAGCGCTTTTAGTGTAATACTCAAAGTACGCTCTTGCACGCACGAAACAAAGGCTGCAACCGCTTGAAAATATGGTGACACGCATTTTTTTGCGGTATTATAAAAAAGAGACTGTTCTTCTTTTTCTGCGTCTTCTGTCGCAAAGAACGGACACTCAAAAATCCAACTGCTTTTGATATTGGAATTTTCATTGGACGCACAGTAATGTATCACTGCAATTATATCGTCTTCTAATTTTGGGTTTGCATCGATGACTGTTTCAAGAATATTCCATTTTGATCCCGGCAGTCCGTTTTCGTTTTTGGGGGGAGAAAGGTGCAAAAGCTCTGCCGACCTAATAGCTTTCTGGAGTGCATTATCTTCCGTTTTTATGGCATGAAGTATTACTTTGAGTGCTATCAAATACTGATATTCGGAAAAAGTCTTCGCAGATACATCACTGATGCGGAAGGTATCTTCTGCATTGTATGTACGCTCACCTGTATATTTTATGTCATCGGGCGTAGCATGACGATATCTTTCTTTGGAACCAGACCACAACAGTGAAGCCTTGAAGTAAATATCATTGAGCTTGAAGTTGGTCTCCAATGAAGTTCTCAAAGGTTTTATCAGTGTATTGCGGTTGTTTGGATCTTTCAGGTACTCTTGGGCTTGTTCATAAGAGAAGCCTTTATTCACAATAAAGTCTGTGTTGAGACAATTGTCGATACTGCTGTTTGTTGCATCTATGGCTTCGTTGAGCACATTACAGGCAGGAATAATAAAATTGTCCATTTCGTATTTATCGCAGAAGCTTTTTGTTTCGGGGAAAATTTTGCACAATTTGTAAAACGAGGACAGAATCCAACTGCTATTATCACTGCGTGATTCATACCATTTGTCGAATGAAAGACCTTCTGTGAAATAAAAACTATTCAGTAGTTCTTCTATGCTTATATTGTATGTGTTTACCATATAGCATGCTCTTCTGATTACCGATGATTCATATTTTTCGATACCTGTCATTTTCGAACCTTCCTTTAAAATAATACTCATTTTTCAATGGCAATACTATTTTACAACATAATCTTCCAAAAGTCAACTCAAAAGAGTTAATTTTTTTGAAAAAAATAGGATATTATATATTATAGATAAGTATTAAGGTGGAGATAAAACGGTGCAAATTGGAGATGCTGTAAAAAACAGAATAATTGAGCTGTGCAATGAGCGCAATATTACAATAAATAAGCTCTCGACAATTTGCGGAATAACGCAATCCACGCTCAATAATATAATAAGCGGAAGAAATCACAGCGTTACCGTGGCAACTGTGAAAAAAATCTGTGATGGGCTTGATATTTCGGTTGTCGATTTTTTCACTTCGCCTGTTTTCGATAATATGGAGCAGGAAATAAAATAGTATATCCTAAAAAATCAAGGCAGGAAATCCGAGGATTTCCTGCCTTATATTTTCGCCTTTATAACTTCAGCGCACCATATACCAAAGCTTTCGCTTCACTAAACTTCAGCGTACCATATACCAAAGCTTTCGCTTCACTTAACTTCAGCGCACCATATACTAAAGTTTCTTTTGCCTACTTTTCTTTTCAAAGAAAAGTACGGTCAAAGAAAAGTAGGTTATTTCATTGCTTCTTCAACAGCAACGGCAACAGCAACGGTAGCACCGACCATCGGGTTGTTGCCCATACCGATAAGTCCCATCATTTCAACATGCGCGGGAACAGAGGAAGAACCTGCAAACTGAGCGTCGCTGTGCATTCTGCCCATTGTATCCGTCATACCGTAGCTGGAAGGACCTGCTGCCATATTGTCGGGATGAAGTGTTCTGCCTGTACCGCCGCCGGAAGCAACGGAGAAATACTTCTTGCCGTTTTCTACGCACCATTTCTTGTATGTGCCGGCAACGGGATGCTGGAAACGAGTCGGGTTTGTGGAGTTACCTGTGATGGAAACGCCGACATTCTCAAGCTTCATTATAGCAACACCCTCGGGAACATTGTCTGCGCCATAGCATTTTACAGCCGCGCGGGGACCCTTGGAATAAGCTGTTTCGGAAACAACCTTTACGGTTTCCGTATAGGGGTCAAACTCGGTCTTTACATAAGTGAAGCCGTTGATTCTCGAAATGATGAAAGCGGCATCCTTGCCGAGACCGTTGAGTATAACGCGCAGGGGCTTTACACGAACCTTGTTTGCATTGAGAGCTATCTTGATAGCGCCTTCTGCTGCGGCAAAGGATTCATGACCTGCGAGGAAGCAGAAGCATTCCGTCTCCTCGGAAAGAAGCATCTTGCCGAGATTACCGTGACCGAGACCGACCTTGCGGTTTTCCGCAACGGAACCGGGAATACAGAAAGCCTGGAGTCCGATACCGATAGCGGCGGAAGCATCAGCTGCCTTTTTGCAACCTGTCCTGATAGCGATAGCGGCGCCTACAGTGTAAGCCCATATAGCGTTTTCAAAACAGATAGGCTGAGTTTCTCTTACTATTTTATCGCAATCTATACCTGCGGCAAGTGTGATTTCCTTGCATTCCTCGATAGACTTGATACCGTAATTTGCGAGAACGCCGTTGATTTTATCAACTCTTCTCTCATATCCTTCAAATAATGCCATCTTGCTCCGCCTCCTTACTCTTTTCTCGGGTCGATATACTTGGCAGCTTCGGCAAATCTGCCGTAGGTGCCCTTGGACTTTTCATATGCTTCATTAGGCTCCATGCCCTTCTTGATGAAGTCTGTCATCTTGCCGAGAGAAACGAACTCATAGCCGATAACCTGATTGTCCTCATCGAGAGCCATTCTTGTGCAGTAGCCTTCCGTCATCTCAAGATAACGAACGCCCTTTGCCTTTGTGCCGTACATGGTACCTACCATGGAGCGTGCGCCCTTGCCGAGATCTTCCATACCTGCGCCGACTACGAGACCGCCCTCGGAGAAAGCGGACTGTGTGCGTCCGTATACTATCTGGAGGAAAAGCTCTCTCATAGCGGTATTGATGGCGTCACATACAAGGTCTGTATTGAGAGCCTCGAGGATTGTTTTGCCGGGAAGGATTTCAGCTGCCATGGCGGCGGAGTGAGTCATACCGGAGCAACCTACAGTCTCTACGAGAGCCTCTTCGATAACGCCGTTTTTGACATTGAGCGAGAGCTTGCAGGCGCCCTGCTGAGGTGCGCACCAGCCCACACCGTGAGTATAGCCGGAAATATCGGTGATCTGCTTAGCCTGAACCCATTTGCCCTCTTCGGGAAGGGGTGCGGGACCATGGTCGGGACCTTTGGCTACACAGCACATGGAATCTACTTCCGTTGAATATACAATATTCTTGTCTTCCATTTGTTTATTCTCCTTGTTTTGATTTTCTTATTTTACTATCTTGCCGTAGCAGGTGCCGAATGCGCAGGCGGCATTCGATTCATCGGTATCGATGTGCATGGCGGGAGCGAACTTGTCGCTTACGCGGATTACAACATCGCCGAAAACGAGACTGCGCTCGGTATCGAGAGCAACGCTTACGATTTCCTTGTCGGCAACGCCGAGGTCGGCGGCAGCTTCGGGCGTGAGATGAATATGACGCTTTGCGGCGATAACACCTTCGCTTATTTCATATTCTCCTGCGGGACCTACGAGCTTGCAGCCGGCAGAGCCTGCAACATCGCCCGATTCGCGAACAGGCGCACAAACACCGAGAGTTCTGGCATCCGTGAGTGATACCTCAACCTGACAAGCCTTTCTTTCCGGACCGAGGATTATAACATTTGCAATCTCCTTTTTGGGACCCACAACGGTTACTCTCTCCTCGCAGGCATACTGACCGGGCTGACTGAGGGGTTTCTTTACAGTGAGCTTATAGCCCTTGCCGAAAAGTGCCTCCACAGCCTCTGTTGTAAGATGAACATGTCTTGCCGAGGTTTCAACCAAAATTTTATTTTCCATAGAATTTATCCTTTCCGCGTCCGTGCGACGCTGATTTGGGTTCTCACCCGTTTTGCGGGCAATTTACCTATATATTATAAAACAATTCACGGCAAAAGTAAATGACTAAAATCAAATTTTTTTGCAAAAATCGCAAGAATTGTTCTTTTTCCTGAAAAGCGGCGCCATACTTGGGAATAATCAAAGCAAAATCAATGAAAAAAGCGAGGGAAATTTCATGTCGGAGGACAAAAAAGAGACAAAAGAAGTCACAACTGATGAGAAAATAGAAGAAAACGGCTCGGTGGTGACGAAAAACGGCGATTTTACATTACATTGCATAACGATAATCGGACAGATAGAGGGGCATTACGAACTGACGGGCGGCGGCAAAGCGACAAAATACGAGCATATATTGCCACTGCTCGTTGCCGTCGAGGAGAGCGAGGCGGTGGACGGACTGCTTGTGCTGATAAATACCGTCGGCGGTGATGTGGAGGCGGGGCTTGCCATAGCCGAGCTTCTCTCGGGAATGAGCAAGCCGACGGCTTCGCTTGTGCTCGGCGGCGGGCATTCCATAGGCGTACCGATTGCGGTTTCATGCAGGAGGTCGTTTATCGTGCCGAGCGCGACGATGACGCTTCATCCCGTCCGCATAAACGGCACGGTGCTCGGCGTACCGCAGGCTTTTGAAAATCTTTCCCGTATGCAGGAGCGGGTGACGAATTTCATAGTTTCACATTCCCGCATCGAGCGGGAGGTGCTCACGCGACTGCTCATGAATACGGACGAGCTTTCCACGGATATGGGGACGGTGATAGACGGGGCGCGCGCGGCAGAGCTGGGACTTATCGACGAGGTCGGAGGGCTCAGCGAGGCGATAGCTTTTCTGCGTTCGCAGGCAAAAGGGAAGCGCACCGAAAATGCGGAAAAGGCAGGTGAAGCAAGATGAAAAGAACGGGCGGAAAATTCCGCTTTCCGTCGCCGTATGCGCGGTTTGACGGGAAAATCGGTCATTTCGGCAAGAGCACGGTGATGTTTCTTTTCGGCGGCTTCGGCTATGGGCTTATTGAGGTGCTCTGGCGCGACAGAACACACTGGAGCATGGTGCTTTGCGGCGGGATTTGTTTTCTGGCAATGCATCTTGTGAATACGGGAATGAGGCGGCACAGCATTTTCCTGCGTGCTTTTGTCTGCATGCTGTGTATAACCGCCGTGGAATTTGCCGTCGGCTGCATAGTCAATATCGGTCTGCATCTCGATATATGGGATTATTCGGAAATGAAATTTCAGCTTCTCGGGCAGGTATGCCTGCTCTATTCGTTCTTCTGGTATCTGCTTTCCCTCGCGGTTTCTGCCGGCAGTAATTTCGCCGCGCGGATTTCGGGAAATGCCGCGACGCAAACACGATGATACTGGCTTCATATGCGAGAAAAAGGACGCATACCGTATCGCACATGTAAGGGGAAGGCGGAGAAAAAGGGAAAATGCGTAATTTTGCCGCCGTCGGCTTTTTTTTGGAAAAATATCACAAATTTTTTTAAGAGGATTGACAAATCTCCGGCGGCTATGATAAAATATAATACACGGGAGAACCGGATCAGATTAATAAGGAGGACTAATGTCAATATGAAAAACTTTTTTGCGTTTATAGGCGCGATTGTATTTATCGCGGCACTGGTGTTTGTGGGTATTTTTCTTTACAACAAGTATGCAAAGACCGACGACGGCGAGTTCGAAATCGTATATTCTTATGAAAAGATGCTGGAATCGTCGTCAATCGGCAATGAGAAACAAATGTACGTCAAGGAATACAAGGGCAAGTCGCCTGAGAGCATTGTGATACCCGAAAAAGCGAACGACCAGAACGGAACGGAGCGCAAGGTCACAGGCATCAGGGCAAAGGCATTTGCAAATAACAAAAATCTGAAAACGATTGAAATTCCGAGCGGCATCATTTATTTTGAAGGCTACATTTTCAAAGGCTGCGACAATCTGGAAACGATTATACTGAAAACGGACGACATTATCAGCCTTTCATCCTTCGGCACCGCATTTGAAGGTATTGATATTTCAAAGGTGACGTTTGTCGTTGAGAGCGAAGCTGTCAGAGAAACGCTGCTGAGAAATTATCCGGAAGCAAACATTCAGATGAAATAAATGAAAAAAACGGCAATCGCGGTTTGCTATTGCCGTTTTTTCACCCTTTTTCAGGAAAATCCCGCGCCTTAAAATCGGGAATGAGCTGAAAATTGCCGGACGACTGTATCGGCGCCTGCCGCGGAGCAGCCCGCCGACGTTCGGCTTGTACAAGACGGAGAAAGAGAGGGCTTTGCCGGTGAAACGAAACACAAAGCAACTGTTTTCGATGATATTTGTTTTTGCGGTCATTGCGGCGACATATTCGTGCCGTATGCTCGCAAAATTCGATATCGGCGGCGTTTATCCGAGCTATATACGCGCGGCTCTTTATCTTTTGCTGTTTTCGCTCTGGGGCTTTTCAATCGACCGTCGCATTATTCACAAGCAGACACAGCACTGTCTGCGCCTGACGGCACTTCTGATGCTGATATGGCTCATCCTGCGCACGCTCAAATATGAGTTTGTAACCGATACGACCGCCGCGCGGTACATATGGTATCTCTATTACCTTCCGATGCTGTTTATACCGCTTCTGAGCGTGTATATCGCCCTTTCTCTCGGCAGGTACGATAACCGCCTGACGGGAAAATCGGTTGCCATGGCAATTATACCTACCTTACTGTTTGCCGCTGTAATGACAAACGATTTACATCAGCAGATGTTTGCCTTCGAGGGCGGCTCGCCGGAATTTTCGGGGGAATATTCTCATCGTCCGCTGTATTTTGTGTGCCTTGGCTGGATGATTGCCTGCATGGCGTTTTCGCTTGTCCGCCTTTTCAAAAAAAGCCGTGTTGCGGGCGGCAAAAAGCGGATGGTGCCGCTTATTATGGGATGCGTGACCGTTCTTTACAGTGTTCTTTACCTTTCCGGAATTCCGGCTGTGCGCTGGTGGCTCGGGGATATGAATGTGACATTCTGCCTGCTGTATGCGTCGATTTACGAAAGCTGTATACGCTGTCGGATGATACAGTCGAATACGGGCTATATCGAGCTTTTTGAGGCGACGACGCTGGCGGCGTGTATTGCGGATAATGAAGGAAACATCGTTTTGCGGTCACGCGCCGCGGGTGACGATATGGTTTGTCCGCCGGAGGGACAGAAAATTATCCGTCCGGACGGAATGCGCATATCTTCGGCACGGATAAGCGGAGGCTACGCCGTCTGGATGGACAACGTCCGACCGCTTACAGAACTTCGTGAAAAGCTGAGTGAAAACAAGGCGGAGATGGAGAAAAACAAAAAGAAATTGCAGGAAGCCTATCTTGTGCGGAAAAAGCTGCACGAGCTGACCGAAAAAAATCGCATCTATGACGAGCTGGAGGCGAGAAACGGAAAGCAGACAGCTCGCATGCGGCAGCTGCTCGGGCAATGCGAGAACGCATCGCCCGCAGAAACAAAAAGTCTGCTGAAAAGGATATTTTTGCTCGGAACATATGTCAAGCGCAGTGCAAACCTTTATTTTTTAAGTCGTGAATACGAGTTTTTGCCGCAGCAGGAGCTAAGGCTGACGGTTGACGAGGCGGTGCGTGCGCTTACCGCCTGCGGAACGGAGTGCGGCGTGATTTACCGCACGACAAAGCCCATGCGTTCGGACGAGGTTGTGCGGATTTTCGGGCTTTTGAAAATCGTCGCGGAGGCAACTGTGGACGATCTGCGATCGCTCTTTATTTCCGTTTCGGACAGCGAAATGGCTCTGTCGGCGGAGTGCTTTTCGGATCTTTCGCGGATTGCGACAGATGAGGTGACGGTCTGCTTTGAGGACGGGCTGTGGCTCATTCGTACAAGGATAGGAGGCGGAGAAAATGCGCAGGCTTAAGCATTTTGCGTTCAACGCCATAAAGGAAAGCTTCGATATGCTTCCCACCGCCGTCTGCTTTTTCGACTGCTCCGGCGGCATTGTGCTTTGCAACCGGCAGATGTATCGGCTGAGCCGATACCTGCTGGACAGCGATATGCAGTATCTCGGCGAGGTCGAGCAGGCGCTCCTTGACCCGCCGGACGATATTCTGCAGGTTTCGCCGGAGGGAAACATCTATAGCTTTCCGGACAAAACCGTATGGCGATTTGAAAAAACGGTTGTCACCGACCGTTACGGAAAAACGTATATACAGCTTACCGCCGCAGACGTCACCGATCTGCATTGGGCATTGGTACAGCTTTCAGCCGACAACAGGAAGCTCGCGGAGGACGCGGAAAAAATGAAGCGACTCTCGGAAAATGCGGAGGCTGTCGCGAGGGAGAAAGAGGCGCTTGCCGCAAAGTCCGCCATGCATGACAGCCTTGCCGCATGCCTCACCATCACAAAGCGGTATCTTGCGGGCGACGCGGAGGGCGTCGATGCCGGCACTGTATTGCACGAATGGGGAAAAAGCATTGCCTTTCGTGATGCTGTTCCGCTGTCGGCAAGGGACAGCCTGTATGACGCCGCAAAAAGCAGCGGCGTCGCCATAAGAATGAGGGGCGATGAGCCGAAGGGCGACGCGGCAGAGCTGATGTATACCGCCGTGCAGGTCTGCCTGAACAACGCCATTCAGTATGCGCAGGCAACCGAGCTTTCCGTGACGATATGGGAAGGCGGCAGCAGCTATACCGTTATGATCCGCAACAACGGCAAGCCTCCGGAAAAAACGATAACGGAGGGCGGAGGGCTCACAAATCTGCGCCGCCGTATTGAAAAATCGGGCGGAAAAATGACCGTGCAGAGCTTGCCGGAGTTTTCTCTGGTGATCGATATACCGAAGTCTGAAAATTCGGGAGGAGGCTTATGGCTTTGAAAAAAATACTGATTGTAGAGGATCAGGCTCTGGCGAGAATGTACCTCTGCTCGTGCGTGGAAAAAAGCGCGGGTTGCGAGGTGGCGGGAACGCTGACCAGAGCCGATGCGGCTCTCTGCCGGTGCGGCGACGGAGATATCGACTTGGTTTTAATGGATATATGCACCGAAAACGATTCCGACGGGCTTGCCGCCGCGGAAACGATCAAAAAACGTTATCCGCGGATAAAAATAGTGATGGTGACCTCTATGCTGGAGGGGCGCTTTCTGGAAAGGGCAAGGAAAATAGGTGCGGACAGCTTTTGGTATAAGGATTCGCCCTCAGAGGATCTTGTCGGAGTGATAGACGGGACGCTTTCGGGAAAGCGCTTCTGGCCGGACAGCGTGCCGGCGGTACCGTTCGGGAAAGTGCTTTCAAAAGATCTTTCCATTCAGGAGCTTGAGACCCTGCGCCTGCTCTGCGAGGGAAAAACGAACGCTGAGATTGCCGAAAGGCTCAATGTTGCGGAGTCGTCGGTGCGGACGTATATCAATCGTATGCTGGAAAAGACAGGTTATCCGAACCGCAACCGTCTGATGGTTGCCGCCGTCGGCAAGAGGCTTGTTGTGCCGGAAAGCCGTCGCGATGAAAACGAAGAAAAATAATAATTATGCAATGATTATGTATTTTTATACATACGGTTACAGCCGCTCTGTTTTTTGAAAAACAGGGCGGTTTTTCTTTTTGCCGATGCAAGAAGCCTTGTTGTTAACAATTTGTTTACATTTGGCGGATTATTTGTCCACACTTTTGAGGACAGACAGAGGCGTTATTATTTGATATAATTATATCGTAAAACAAATTCGGAAAATTTATAATGAAAGGAAAAGAGGAGGGTTAATGAAAAAAATAGTAGTGAATATACAGAACTTTCTGTTTGCAGATTCCATAGCTGCCGCCTTCAAAAATTCGGACTACGATATTGACGTGGTCCGCGCGGAAACTCCGAATGATATTCCCGAGCTTTGTCAGATGTATAAACCGTCTGTTCTCGTCATGGAAGTGACGGGGTATACTCCGTGGCTTCTTTGCGACAGACTCCTGTTGCGTGATGAGGTGAAATCGATTTGCCCCGATTGCAAAATCGCCCTTCTTGTAGACTCCAATACCGAAAAACAGGCGGCAAAGGACATACGCGACGCCAAGAAAAACGGAATTATCGACCAGTTTTTCTACGGCTCCATGACCGCCGAATATCTGATGGATCAGATATATGCCATGTAGCCGCAGAGAAAGAACGGAACGGAATACCGAACGAAGCGGCGGCGTTGCGGCAGATTATTTCGCCGCGCGCCATATCAACAACGTAACTGTGCGGCTTTGCGCCTGATGCGGTTTTTCCGCATTTTGCGCGGCGGCAAAGTATAATTTAAGGAGGAAAATCAAAATGAAGAAAAGAAATCTGATCATGGTGGGAATACTGCTTATCCTGCTTGCGATCACCGCATTGTTTTTTGTAGTCGGTGCGGCGGACATCAATGATTATCCGGACGAGGTCCTCGGACTCAAGGACGGAAATGTCAGAGTGATATACTCCGCAACCCGTTCGGAAAAAATGCATACAAAAGAGCTGAACGGAGTATTTTCCTATACAAAACAGTATCCGAAGGCAACCGAAATATACGGATACAAGGACGGCACTCTTTATTATTGGACAAATAACGAAAAGAACGTTCTTTATATTCCCGGGATTGCGGGCAAAGATCTCAAGCTCAGGATTGAAGTCGATATGACGATTGCGGCGATATACGCTCCCGGCGTCAATCTGACGATCGATACCGGTGATCGCACGCTTACGCTGACGCGCAACTCAAGATATAAACACAAAGAGGCTGTCGGCGCTTCGATTGACCTTTCGCTTCCGAACACCGTATCTGCCGAAAGCGGAAATCTGGTAATCCGCGGAGAAGGAAAGATCGCAATCGACACGACAGGCACAGGCGCGGACGGCGCGGAATACGGCTTGTACGCAGGGAATGTGCAAATTCTTGAGTGGGCAAGCCTGGATGCGCGCATGGGCAACAGGAAAAAAGAGGTTTCCTTTGTCATTCTGACAAGCGAGCTGACAATCGACACGCTGGGAGCCATTTCGATCAACGTCCGGAACACGAAAAACATTGCATATGTGTGGAACGTGAAGATGCGCGATGAACAGAGGTTCCATCTCATCAATGCGAGATACCTGGAATTTGAATTCCAGAATCACAATCTCTGGGGCGACTTCGGCACGGATGAAAACAAGAGTGCAAAAACCATATGGACCGAACTGACGGTATACAACAAATTGCCGAACAGTCTGCCGAAAGAATGGAACGCCGACTATTACGCATCCTCCAAATCAAGGGATGAAACCCCGTATAAGCTGAAGTTTACACGACTTGGTTCAATACGGTCAAGTGATTATATGACAGTGAAGATTAACGGAGCCACCATTGACAGCAACGGAATGACCGCGCTTTACGCCGGCAAATCTTATGATATAGATATCGAAATGGAGCTGCCGGAATGGTTCCTTAAGCTTGAAAAAGAAGGACGCCTTGTACAGTCAAAAACCGTTGAGGTTTACGAGGGAGAAAAGATGATCTGGAATTCCGACTTCAACAACGGTAAGTTGGAGATAGCCGAAACGGGAACGTATACGCTTCATTTTGAATGGAGATACCGGAATCCCGGAAGTCTGGTTGTATGGCGGTCGGGTGCGAATTTCAAAGAGGTGACGGCTCTTGTCCTTGAAGAAGGAAAGCAGATTGCGGGCCCTGTCCGGTATGACAAAGGCGCGGTGAGTTTAGGCAGCTATCTCAAGGCAAGCCTGCCGAACATGAGCGACCTTGACGGAGTTGAAATCATCTGGCGATGCGTTGACAAAGACAGTAAAAACGATGTTCTCATCAAGGGAGAAACCGGACTCAGCATTAAGCTCGACAAACCGGAATATGTCGGCAAATATGTCTATATGATTGCCAGAGGCAAGCCGGAAGGCAAATATTACGGAGTGGTCTTCGGCAAGGAAATCCTTGTGGAAAAGGCGTATAACCCCTCCGAACCGCCGAGAATAGACGTTGTTGCGACCAAGTCCAAAAACTTCTACGACGGCTTCAAAATATTGAACTTTGACAGAGCCAAGTTTGATTATTTTGTCAGCAAGACGGAGTATAAAAATTTGTCGCAGATTGACTGGAGCCAGAAGCTGACATCGTCAACCGGAAGCGGATATTACACGGGCGACAGGATCTATTTCTATTATCGCTATGCCGAAACGGATACGAAACGCGCGGGCTTTATAATAAAATCGCAGATGCTGCTGATTGACGATATCGTAAAGCTGGGCGGCATAACCATTCAAGGAACCGATAACGGCACCATATTCATAAAGCCCGGTGAAACAAGGACTTTTTTGGTGAAGCTGAATCCCGCAACGGCAAACGACTGCAACACTTTCACCGTAAAATCACCGTCATCATACGACGAACAGTTCTTTGAAATCGTTTCCCCGTCAAAGCCGGTTTCCGATCTGAAGGGCTTTACGATGATAACCATCAAGGGTAAAAAGGTGGGCTACGGAAACTTCGCAATGTACTATGCCGGACCGTCCGGTCCCATGCAGAACACTTACGGCGGCGCACGGGTTGTTGTTTATACTCCCGATGATATGGGATCTTCAAGACCGCAGATGAGCTATACTCCGTCCTATGAGGATGTTACGCTCGACGTGGGCGATACCTTTGATCTTCCGAAAGATCTTCCGGATCTTGTTCCGTTTGACGCAAAGGGATACTCTCTTAAATGGGGCGTCGGAAAGAAGGTCAAGGACAAACTCGGCTATACCACATATATTTATGACTACGAGAACGAGTATGTAAAAATCGAAAACGGCAAGCTGACAGCAAAGCAAAAGACAAAAGACGGCGAGCCCGTACAGATTGTACTCTGCGTTCTCAAGAGCGGAGAAAAGCCTTACGCCGGATACAACACGTCATTCTTCCTGACGGTCAATGAAAAGCCCGTCATAAAGGTGACGGGCGTATCGTTGAGCGAAAATGTGCTTGCTTTGCACGTCGGAAACGTCGCAAAGCTCAATGCGGCAATCATGCCTGCCGATGCCGCCGGAACATATGCGATAAAATTTACCAGCAACAACCCCGATGCAGTAAAGGTTGATGAAAACACCGGTTTGATAACGGCTGTCGGCATCGGAAACGCAATAATATACGCAAAGGCAAACGACGATCCCTCGCTTATCGAGTCCTGCTCGGTATCGGTCGGCGAACACAGTTTCGGCGAATGGATGCCGTCCAAGGCATCGGAAAGCAACCATCAGAGATACTGCCTCTGCGGAGAAACGGAAACGGAGGAGCATACCTTCGGTATCTGGATAAACGATGATGCTGCCGGAAAGCATTGTCATGAATGCACCGTCTGCGGACACAATGCATACGGCGAGCACAACGAGGGACCGTGGATAACCGATACGGAAGCGGAAGTCGGCGTTGAGGGCAAAAAGCACACCGAATGCTCCGAATGCGGCAAGATAATGAGAACGGAAACCGAGCCTGCGCTTGTCGACTATGCGATAAACATCGTCGGCGGAAAGGCGGTTGACTCCGACGGAAACACGGTGACAAGAATCGTTGCCGGCGAGAGCGTTACGGTAAAAGCCGATCCCGCTCCGACGGGAAAGGCATTTGTCAGATGGAAAGCAGAGGGTATCACGCTTGACGACGAGTCTGCGGCAACCGTGACATTTGAGATGCCTGCGGGAGACGTAAAGCTCGAGGCCGAATACAAGGAATCTGCCGTGCCGCACAAGCACGAGGCGAACACAGAGAAATGGCTCTTTGACGAAACATATCACTGGAACGCCTGCAAAGACAAGACATGCTCCGAAAATCTGAACAAAGCGGAGCATACCTTCGTATGGAAGACAGACAAACCGGCAACCGAAACCGAGGACGGAATCAAGCATGAGGAATGCTCCGTCTGCGGAAGAAGACGAAGCGAAAGCACCGTAATTCCGAGCACGGGAAAGACATCCGCCGGAAAAGACGACCCGAAGGGCACAACGGCACCAGTCACGCCCGAAAAGCCCACAGATAAGAATAAACGGATACTTCCTGCGGTAATTACCGTTGCTGTTCTTGCAGGCGTGGGAACGGGAATGTATTTCATCATTAAAAGCAAAAAGAAAATCACGGGCGACGGCGGCTCGGGAAACGCCGGAGACGCTGAATAAGTCAACAGGCAGCTCCGTGCCGCAGGGGAAATACCGACGGCACAGAGCTGACCAAAATATATTTTGGAGGTTAACGAAATGAGTATTTTTGACAAACTGAAAAGCAAAACACAGCAGGCGGTAGCAACCGCGGTAAGAACGGCGGGAAACAAGAGAGAGACATTTACATTTGCGGCTCTCCCCGAGAGCCTTGCCGAAATGCAGGCTCTGCCCGAGGCAAGCCTCGACACTCCCTTCAAGACGGCGGCTCTCACTGTTCTCGCGCTCTGCGCTTATGCGGCAGATAAGAGCATCGGCACGGAAATGCTGAACTGGCTGCGCGGCCCCCGTCCTCTCAACGGTCAGGAAATTTCCTTCCTCAATGACCGCTTCCGCGACGGAAAGACATATCTGCCGTTCACTTACTTCGTCGGCTCTACGCCGGACAACAATTATACTCCCGCAGAGCCATATACAATTGTTATTGAAAGCAATCATGTATCGGGCGAAGAGCAGGGCTATATGAAGCTGTTCATTCCCTGCGGCGGTGCAGATGACCCGCGCCCCATCAAGATGCGTCAGCGCGGCTCCGACGGCAAGTGGTTCCTCTGGGAACAGTACCTGCTGACAGGCGTCCGTACACCCAAGTCCGCAGACCCGTGGGCGTAATTAAGGAGGCACAGAAGAATGGATATTCGCGGAATCTGGAAAGTAAAAGAAGTTCACGTGCCGACTTTGGACGGAGAAAAGGTGTTCACTCCCGATAATCCGCCGGAAGACGAAATGTTTGAAGAAATGGCTGCAATGATGCAGTGGCGCACGGAGTTTGCCGACGACGGTATGCTCAATACGCTTATGTTCGTACCGGATGAAATGAAGGCGGAGGTGGCAAAGCACGGAGTTGATGTCCGTGACGACGGATATGCCGTTATCGACTCGACAGAGTGGGAGGAGAGGGACGGAAAGTTCTTCTACAATACAAAAATCGAGGGCGAGGTTTTCGGAGAGAAGGTTGACCCGTTCATCGAAATTCCCGTAATTGACGGAGACTGCCTTGAATACAGTCACGGAATGATAATTCTGGAAAGAGCATAATCCGAAAAAATACGTCGGCGTAGCCGACCGCAAAAACGGACGCCGGAGGCGTCGCTGCGGGCGATTCCGCCGACAAGGAAAATCGGATTGAAAAAGGAGCGGAGATACCTGTGAGCAAGGAAAACCCCTATAATATTGATATAAAATCAACAGAGCCGCAGGCTATGAGCAAAAAGCGGGCAGGAACGGCAATTCTTGCGGAGACGCTGAAGGATTATTTCGGCGGTCTGAACTTTTTTGCGGGCTCCGACAAGGAAAATCTCACCTATGAGAATGTAGTTGCGCATATAGGCGTCGACCCTTCGGAATACCGTTATGATGCCGAACGGGATATACGGATTTATTCGTGGTATGCCGCCGAAAGCGAGGCGAGCGTTTTGAACGTATGGTTTAAGGACGGCAGGCTTTATGCCTGCGGCGCATACAATCTCGGCTTTCCGATAATGTAACCGTATACACGCAAAAGGCTTGCTACGGCAAGCCTTTTTACGAAGAGAAAAGGAGCGCTTCCGGCGCTTTTCTAAAAAAAGAAAAAGTGTTTTGCGATATTTTCCATCACTTACAAAAAGGCGGTAATCCTATGGAAATCATAAGCTTTAATTTGTGTGAAAGCGGTATGTCTGCACAGACGCACACATACGAGGGTCACAGAACGGCAGACGGAATTCATCTGGAATATTATATCGGCACAAATTCGTGGGACAGAGACGGCTGTACCGAAAGCCGCAATGTCATACGCAAAATCGACAGGGGAGAGGACATGCTTTGCAGGCTGAACGACCTTTTTGAAGCCTGCCAAATCCAAAAGTGGGCAGGATTTCGGGGCTCAAATCCTTCCGGCACCCTTGACGGAAGCTCTATGAGCTTTGAAGCGGTTTTAGCCGACGGAACGAAAATCAGTGCCTTCGGAACAAATAATTTCCCGAAAAACTATCACGAATTTGCAAAAGCTCTCCGCCGACTGATAACATCGGAAAAAATAAGCGATACCGAATTTACGGAAGGAACGTATGCCGTCACTCTGCCGGAAAGCTGGGTGGGCAGGGTTACGGCGGGCTTTTCGGAAGGCTTTGTGACATTTTCCGTCGACCGCAACGACGGCGGCGAGCTTATGTTTTTTATAATTGATAACGACAGCTGCGGCTATTCTTCGCCGTCGTACAGAGGAAGGGAAGAGGTCGGACGACTTGTTTTTGGAGATGATGTCAGATTTATCACCGCGCGCGACCACGATTCAATCGCGTCGTATGCAAACAGAGTTTCCGGGGAGGTGCTTGCGCTCATGGAAAGCTATAATGACGACAAGTCCGCCATAATCAAAAGCATAAGAGGCGTAAACGGATATGAGTTCTGTGCGGAGGACGGAACGGTTCTGTATATGTCCGAAGCAATGACGCTTGCGGACTCGGCTCGGAGTCTCTGGCTCTCTCTCAACTTTGCGGGCGACTACCCCGGCGGCTCAAAGCCCATAACGCTGAAGCGCCGGCAATACATACAGATGTTTCCGTCATACGCCTATACGGGCACAATCGACGAGGTGTGCCGCAAATTTCTGAAGGTTTTTTCGAAGGAATTTACCGAAAGGACGCTGAAACACGCCGTCGCGGAAAAAAGTCTTATCGAATACAGGGGCAGCGTATACGTTCTGTGCAAGAAAAGCAAGGGGGAGGTCTCCCGCAACAGCTATGTTGACAGCATATCAGACGAAGGCAACGGAAAATTTACCGTTGTGATGGCTGTAAAAATGCCGTCTGCGGAGGAGGCTGTTTATGTCGGCTTGCCTGTCGGCAAAAATGCAGAGGGAAGATTTGTATTTACTGATTATCCCTACTGGGACAAATCCGAATGATGCTTTCACTGTTCATCTGTGCGATATCAACGAAAAAAGGAGCGGATTTTTCCGCTCCTTTCGATTGCCGGGAGAGGGTTCCGAGCTTTTGTCCCGAACCGTTTGCCGGTAATCAGACCGAAGTCATTCGGCTTTTTTTGCATAAACTTTTTTGAGAATAAGCCGCACGGCTTCCGTCGCGGCAAAGGAAATATAAAATCCCACCGTTATATCCGAGAGAAAATGCGCACCGATGAAAATACGGCTTATTGCCATCGCGGCAGTGCATATTCCTATCACAACATATGAAATAACAACAGTTTTTCTGCTTTTGCCTGTCGCCGCGAGCCATAGCGGAAAAGCGAAAATTATAGCCATATTTGCCGTATGTCCCGATGGAAACGAATTATAGCCCGAGAAGAAATCAATCTTATACCACGGCACAAAGCGCGATATATCTTCTCCGAAATCGCGGAAGCGGATTCTGCCCCAGAGCATTTTCATAAACTGCACCGTAATAAGCACGGCAAGCGCGGCAAAAAATGTCACGAGTGCGGGAACAAAAAGCTCCGCGAGAGTTTTTTCGGGGATTATCTCTGTCAGACGCGTTATGATAAGCGCAAGCGAAGCGGGTATCATGATGCATGATATCAGAAATGCCGCGCGGTATTCTTCAAAAGGCTTCAGCGTCGCACGGACGCAATAAAGCATGAGTATGTATTCGAGAGCAAAACCCGAAAGCCGCCATGCGAGCGCACGGTGCTTCTCTGTCCTTGCCGAGAGAGACCGCACGATTATCGCCGCGGCAAACGAACCGAAAACCGGTCCGGGCCATTCTCCGATAACCTGCAATGCATAGCTTACTATGCGGAGTACCGTCGAATTTTCTCTTGCACCTACTGCCGCCACCGAAATATCAAGGTCATATACCGTTGCGATGCACATAAGTATTACGGAAACGATACCCGTCGCGCAAAGCGGGAAAAATCTGCTTTGTAAAAGCTTTTTCATTTTGCTTTTATTTCCGCTTCCGCAAGAGCCGCGGCACCGACTATAGCCGCATCGTTTCCGAGTGCCGCTATGCGGAGATCGGTGACGAGAGTATGCGTCGCGGAATAAACCTCTTTTTTCGTTTTTTCTATGACGGGCTTCATGAGATAATCTCTCTCGTTTGAGATGCCGCCGCCTATAAGAAATACCTCCGGCTGGAAAATATTGATGAAGTTTGCGATGGCGCAGGCGAGATACGATGTGTATTCATCAACAACCTCCGTACCCGCTTTATCGCCGGCACGCATTGCGTCAAAAGCCGTTCTGCCGCCTGCATTTTCTATATTTCCGTCGCAGAGATTCCACATGAGGCTGTCATGACAAGCCTCCATTTTTTCCTTTGTAATATTGACAAGCGCCGTCGCCGAGCAGTATGCCTCGACGCAGCCTTTTCTGCCGCAGGAGCACTGTCTGCCGCCCATCACCATGACCGTGTGACCCAGCTCTGCTCCGCCGAAGGCACAGCCCGTGAGCACCTTGCCGTCAAGTATAACGCCGCCGCCGACACCTGTTCCGAGCGTTATCATAACGGAAGAAGAAGTGCCCTTTGCGGCACCGCCGACAGCTTCGCCGAGCGCGGCTACATTGGCATCGTTGCCGATGGCAATCTTCTTTTCCGGAATGCCAGAAAAGCGCGAAAAGATTTCTCTCATCGGGAAATTGCGGAAGCGGATGTTATTTGCATATTCCACTATGCCTGTTGCACCGTTGACTGTGCCGGGAATGGCAATGCCGACGCACGAGATATCGGAGAGTGAAATGCCGAGCTTGCCGCAAAGGTCCTTGCAGTGCTCCGCCATATCGGCGGCTATTTCCTCGGGCGGACGCTTTGCCAGCGTCGGGCGCGAGCCTTTTATCAGAATATTATAATTTTCGTCAACTATTCCTGCGGCGATATTTGTACCGCCGAGGTCTATGCCGAGTGTATATTTCATAAAAAATCCCCCTTGAAACGACACCTTTTTGTACTTGCCGTTTTCATTTTTGATTATACAATCAAATTCGCCTTATGTCAAGCGGTTTTGCGCATTTTTTGCAAAGGGCAGCGGGAACGCTTTGCCAACTGCGCTTGGCAAAAGCCGTGCCGCCCGCGCTTTGCGATGGAGGATTTTTTCTTTTTTGTGCGTCGGATGGTATATATAATTAGGAAAGGGGTTTTGCTTTTCTCGAGTGACACGCGGTCACTTGACACGAGATACTTAAAGAAACTTTTCTTTATC
>ERZ835980.1309-NODE-1309-length-28270-cov-9.265001_pt1 | contig 28270 bp, 19 predicted proteins | sample MGYA00519943_ERZ835980 | MGnify/ENA primary metagenome ERZ835980 (study PRJEB31850, sample SAMEA3708791) | human gut metagenome | biome: human gut; feature: human-associated habitat; material: faeces | place: China | collected 2014 ... | reverse complement strand
CACGGAAGTTAAGCTCGCTTCTGCTGACAATACTTGGCTGGAGACGGCCCGGGAAAATAGGTAGCGCCAACACTCCTCCTTAGCTCAATGGTAGAGCATTCGGCTGTTAACCGAAGGGTTGTTGGTTCGAGCCCAACAGGGGGAGCCAAAGGGTGAGCCGCCATCCGTAAGGTGGCGGCTCATTTCTTATTCAGGTCAGCCGCGTAGACTTGGGCCTTTAGCTCAGTTGGTTAGAGCAGACGGCTCATAACCGTCCGGTCCCGGGTTCGAGTCCCCGAAGGCCCACCACATAGGGGTATAGCTCAGTTGGTAGAGCAGCGGTCTCCAAAACCGCGTGTCGAGAGTTCGAGCCTTTCTGCCCCTGCCAAAAGAAGCCATGACGTTGTCATGGCTTTTTTTTTGCGCCGGTGGCTCCGCTTTTGCGGCAGATGCCCGCGCAGCCGGCCACAGGCGGCGGGAAAATGCCGGAATTGTGCGGAGAGACGGCCTTTGACACACGATGCTCCGGGTTTTGTCGATATTAAATAGAAAAAAACGGGAAATTTTGTGCGGAAATAAAGTTGATTGTTTGTCGAAATGGTGCTATGCTATCCCGTGTATATCCAGAAAAGGGAAATCACCCCGCAAAGGGACGATTTTCCAGCCCGCGCAGGTGCAAGGGGCGCCTGCATTGGAGGGAGATACCGGCAGAAAAGGGTACCCTTTTCCCGTTTCAACCCAGTTGAAACGATGGCTTTTCCGCATGGGACGGCGTTCCGCGCGGCGGAGCCTGCCACTGATCCGCAGGGGGTGCGGACCCGCTGGTGCAGTGCCGTGGGCACGGTGCGGACAGCGCACAGCATGATTCCGCAGACAGACCAAAAAATCACACGAAAGGATGGGGGAACATGAACAAAACAAGAATGGGCAAAAGAGCAGCGTCATTACTGCTTTCGCTGGTAATGATGCTGTCTCTGTTGCCGACGGCGGCGTACGCTGCGATGGGGAACGCCGACGAAACCCAGGGCGCGATCGTCTCCGAAAACGGAACGGGCGTGTCCGACGACAGCAACAGCAGCGGTAACACCGATGACTTGCAGGTCGAAGACAGCGAGGGCAGCGGTAACACCGGCGACCAGCAGGTCGGAGGCAGCAGCGGCAGCGGCACGGCGGATGATCCCGCCGATGCTGAGGGCGGCGCTGATCCTACCGATTCTGTGAACGGAAACGATTCCGCAGACCCGCAGGATGGCGATGGCGCGGTGACACCCGCTGCCACCAACGTGGCCAAGGTGGGCAACACCGAGTACGCCACGCTGAACGAGGCCATCGCGGCACTGGGCAGCAGCAGCTACACCCTGGAGCTGCTGGACGAATCCGTTTGGGAAGCGGCTACCCCTGTATACTGGGCTGCCGGTTCTGAGAGCGGCTATGCTGCCACGCTGGCGGAAGCACTGACGGCGGCCTACAAGGCCAACGCCGATGCCATCACCATCGTGTGCCGTCCCGGCGCGGATGTAGGCGAGCTGACCCACGGCCACGTGGCGGATGATATCACCATCTACGGCAACAATGCCTATATTTCCGGCGGCGAGTGCGACCTGGAGGTCGACACCTATACGTTCAGCCGCGATACCGGCAAGCAGGTCGAGGCCGGCGGTGCTTATCTGGAGAAGGACATCACCGTCACGGCCTATGAGCTGGACAATCTGGGCGTGTGGGGTCAGCGGCACACCGATCATAAGGTGACTGTGAACCTGACCGACTGCGACAGCACCGACGGTATCACCGTCCAGCGCGTGTATATCAGCGGAACCACCGGCGTGAACGACATCACGCTGACCGGCTGCGACTTTGGCACAAAGGCTACTTCCGTCTACTCCAATGCGGACGGCAATGTGGTCATCGACAATTGCTCCTTCACGGGGGCACAGGTGCCGGTGAACTTCAACCACAAGGCAAACGGTACGCAGACTGTTGCCGTCCAGAACAGCACGTTCACCAACTGCGGCGACAACGGTGATTGGGAGCAGTTCGCTGCGCCCGTGCGCTTTGTCAACAGCGGCAGCGGCACGATGACCACCACCGTGGCCACCTGCACCTTCACCGGCACGGTGGGCAGCAACGGCGACATCCTGCTGGGCGATGGCCGCGAGGGCCAGAAGTCCAACGATGTGGCGCTGACTGTGGAGAGCACCGAGGCCACTGTGCAGGCGCAGCAGCCGGGCTACTACGGCAGCAACGGCACGACAGACGCGAGCAAGCAGGGCACGAAGAATGTCGCGGCTGGCGATAAGCTGACCACCAGCGTAACGCAGCTGATGCCCAGCGAGACGACCACCTCCGTGGCAGAGGTCAAGGGCGTCAAGTACGAGACCCTGCAGGCGGCTATCGACGCGGCCGCTAAGAATGCGACCGTGACCCTGCTGGCGGACACCCGCGAGAATGTCACCATAAACACATATGGGCTGACCCTCGACCTGAACGGTCGCACCCTCAGCGGCGGCACCGTGGCGGGCAAGCCCGCGCTGACCGTTACGAGCCGCGTCACCGTCAAGGACAGCAGCCCGGCGCAGACCGGTACCATCATGCGTGAGGATACCGCGGAGAATTCCGGCGTCAGCTCCCACTATGTCATCGACATTCAGGGCGCAAACGCTTTCCTGAAGTTCGAAGGCGGCACCGTCAAGAACAACAGCGGCAACAAGAAGGGAAATGGCGCGTCCCTGGTGCGCGTGGGCGATGACAGCGTCGCTGGAGGATCTCCTACGCTGACCATCACCGGCGGCACGTTTACCCAGGATAACTTCATCGTGATCAAGGTCGATCGCGGTACATTCTACCTGACCGGCGGTACGCTGAATTCCCAAAACGACTACGCGGTGGAGAACTGGAAGTCCGCTACCATCAAGGGCGGCACGGTCAACGGCGCTGTGGCGGCCTGGACGTACAGCGGCGGCAATAACAGCACCCTGACGATCAGCGGCGGCACCGTCAACGGTGACGTGCTCTCTGTGAACTACGGCAGCGCCGAGGGCAAGGTGGCCAAGGTCAGCATCACCGGCGGCACTGTCAACGGTGCGCTGGGCACCTATACCTACGGCAATGGCTTGATTCCTATCGAAGACCCCGCTAAGGCGACTATCGCTGTCACCGGCGGTACATTCTCCAACGACCCCACCAAGTACGTGGTGGAGAATTCCGGCGTTACTCCAAACGGCGACGGCACTTTCGGCGTGGCGAAAGCCTATCTGGCCAAGGTCGGCGACACCTCCTACTACACCATGGACGAGGCGTTCAAGGCGCAGACGGCCAGCGGCGAGGCTATCGTCTTGCTGCGCGATTATACCACCGGTTCAACGTTCAACTCCGGCACCGTTAAACGCACGGTGGATCTGAACGGCCACACCTGGACCTGCACCGGCAAGGATGCAAACAGCGCGGCCTTCGAGATCAACAACCCCAATGCGACGCTGATCGTGAAGAACGGCAAGGTGGTCAGCAGCCAGCTGGTGGGTCTGATCCCCTCCGCCATGGGCGGCACCATCAAGTATGACAATTCCAGTCTGGAGTTCGATGGCGTCGAGATGACGACCACCGCCCACAGCGGTATCGAGACCAACGGCAACAACACCAACGATACCGTGACGCTGAGGAACAGCACGCTGAACGTGCCCAACGGCTTCGGCATCTACTTCCCCAGCTCCGGCACGCTGACCATCGACAACAGCGTCATCAACGCCAAGACCATGGGCGTGCAGGTCTGCGCCGGCAGCCTGAACATCAGCGGCGCTGGCACGGCCATCACCGTCTCCGGTGACGGCATTCCCAAGACCATCAACGACGGCGCCATCGAGGACGGCGCGGCCATCTCCATCGTGAACCGCACCGGCTACAAGGGCCTGTCCAAGATCGAGGTCGAGGGCGGTAAGTTCACGGCCAAGGACGGCAACGCCGCGGTCAAGGCCTACAACTGGAAGGACCTGACCCCGAGCGATTTCACGCAGAACGACAAGGTTTCCGTCTCCGGCGGTACGTTCTCCAGCGCGGTGGACGAGTCCCTGTGCGCTGAGGGCTACATCCCCACCCAGAACGCGGACGGCACCTACGGCGTCAAGGTAGGTCAGTATGTTGCCAAGGTCGGCAGCACCAAGTATGAGACCCTGGCCGATGCGATCCGTCTGGCTGCAAAGGGCAGGACCGTTACTCTGCTGGCAGACGTGGCAGACTGCGGCAGCCTCACCATCAGCAAGAACATCACGTTGGATGGCGGCGGCCACACCATTTCCGGCAATTCCAGCATCTCTGTGAACATGCCCGGTAATGCCGCCGCGGATGTGACCATCAAAAACGTGAACTTCAAGGACATTGCCAACGGCAATAAGCTTTCCGCATTCTACTTCTCCCAGGTCAAGGGCAAGCTGACCATCACCGGCTGCACCTTTGACAGCATCGAGTACGAGGCGATCCAGGTCACGCCGATGGAAGGTGCGGAGGTCAACGTCAGCAGCAACGTGTTCAAGGCTAAGGCTGACGGCACGCAGGTGCGCCATATCCACATTGAGATGGCTTATGGTAGCGGATTTGACTGCGAGGGCCAGAACATCAAGCTGACGGTCACGGATAACCAGCTGCACGGCACCGTGAGCGGTGACGCCAGCATGGGCATCTGGTGGGTCGGCACCGACAGCACGCTGAAGGTGGACGGCAACTACATGGAGCATCCTGAGACGGTGTCCATCACGCTGTCGAACGGCGGTGTGCACTACAACAGAGGCGACCTCATCTATCCGGCGAGAAGCCAGGCGGATGCGGACGTGGATGACCTGATTCCTGCCGTCATTGTGGCGGATAAGGCCAGCGGCGAATCCAAGATCAAGGCGTACAGCACTCTGGCCGACGCTGTTGCGGCGGCTCAGGACGGCCAGACCGTGAGACTGCTGGCGGATGTCGCCGAGAGCAGCATCAAGGTCAACGCGAATATCACCATCGACCTGAACAAGATGACCGTGACCGGTAGCTTTGTCACCTACGGCGAAGTGACCATCCAGAACGGTACCATTGATGTTCCCGACGGCAAGACGAACTATGCCTACGGCAAGTTGACACTGGCGGATGTGGACATCACCGGCAAGGCGGCCAGCAGTTCTCTGCTGAGTGTGAACTACAACGGCAGCGTGACTATCGACAAGGATTCCACCATCGTTGCGGACAGCGAACAGCTTCATTATCCTGCGGTGTTCATCAAGGGTCAGGATGACAGCGGCAAGACCTATGCTCCCGAACTGAATATTTACGGCACGGTGCAGAGCGCCAAGACACCCGCCATCCAGGGCAACGGCACTGACAGAGGCGTGTCCCACGTCAACGTGTTTGAGGGTGCAGTTGTCAAGTCCGAGACGCTTGCTATCTACCTGCCCCAGCCCTGCGAGGTCAACATCACCGGCGGCCTGGTGGAGGGCTACTGCGGTATCGGCATCAAGTCCGGTACGCTGAACATCTCCGGCGGTACGGTCCGCGGCGTTGCCAACGACAATGTCATCGGCGATGAGTATTCCCAGACCAACGGTATCAGCTATGACGGCTCTGCCATCATGATCGACTCCTACATCGGCTACGCCGGTCAGGTTCAGATCAACATTTCCGGCAACGCTGTGGTGGAGAGTAAGTATTCCACCGCTATCCGTGAGATCGGTAACGACAAGAGCCAGACCAACCTGGTGGGCCTGGACATTACCGGCGGCACGGTGCTGGGCGCCAAGGATACGGACGCTGTTCTGGTCCGCGACGTGACCGCCAAGGATGTCAACATCTCCGGCGGCGAGTTCAGCAGCATCGTCAAGAAGGAGTATTGCGCTCCTGGCTTCACGCCTGTGACGACTGCCAACAGTGAGGGTCGCTACGGCGTGGAAGTGGGCAAGTTCACCGTCATGGTGACGTCCCGCACCACCGGCAGCAACAGCCCCGTGGCCAATGTGACCGGCGGCGGCAGCGACATCACCTACGCGCAGGGCACCAAGGTCACGGCGTCCGCCATTAGCGGCTACAACTTCGTGGGCTGGTTCGTCAACGAGTACACCGGCACGCCGTACAGCACCGACCTGACCTGCGAGGTCAAGCCCACCGCTGACTGCACCATGATCGCGGTCTATGAGCCCATCAGCGGCGGCAAGTTCTGGCTGACTGTTACGGCTTCCGAGTTCACGGTCAACGGCGGCGCGGTGCAGGATTCCTACCTGTATGAGCAGTTCGCCATCGGCACATCTGTGACGGTGGAGTTCACCGGCAGCGAGAACTTCCTGTACTGGGTCAACGCATCCAACAAGGTGGTCTCCACCGATAAGAGCTACACCTTCGTCATGGGCAGCGAGACGACCCTGAAGGCTGTGTACGGCAAGGCGCGTCAGAATCAGGCCACCGTGGTGTTCATCTCCCACAGCGACCAGATCATCAGCTCCAAGGCCTACACCACCAACGATACCATCCAGTTCCCCGTGCCTCCCATCAAGATGGGCTGCACCTTCACTGGCTGGTCCATGACGGAAGCTGAGATCCGCGCGGCCATGGCCAACAACAGCGGCATCATTCAGGTGCGCGCACTCTATACGGAGCCCAGCATCGCCTGCTCGGTGACGGTGATTTATCCCGATGGCATCGGCAATGATGTCGTGAACGCGGTGGTCGGTAAGGCTATCAACGTGACGGCCAAGGACATCGAGGGCAAGACCTTCTCCTACTGGACGGACAACGACGGCAACGTTCTGGGCTACACCAAGACGCTGAAGCTGGCCCCCAGCGGTGACATGACCGTGAAGGCTGTCCACGGCGAGAATGCCGAGGTCAAGCCTGTCATCTCCATGACGGCTATTGATGCCAGCGCGGGCGATGGTTACTGGGTGATTTCCTTCACGGCAACGCGTGCGGTGCCCGAGGGCTACGAGCTGGTGAAGCAGGGTATCCTGTATAGCCTTGATAACCGCTGCGTTGGCGACGCGGGCAAGGATTACCTGAAGCTGACGGCGGACGGTACGGTGCCCGAGGGAGTGTATGACTACACCGGCAGAGACACAGCTCTGAATGGCGTGACCCGCTTCAACGGCAAGGTCGGGACTGCAGATACCACTCTCTACGGACGCGGCTACATGATCCTGAAGAACAGCGCTGGCGAGGTTATGTACGTGTACGCGGATACGATCCTGTCCGGCAGCTACAACAGCCTGAACAAGTAAAGGAGGAAAATCAGTGGATAAAAAACAGTATGAATCTCCGGAGATGCAGGTCATTCTCACCACCGGTGAGGACATCATCACCACCAGCGGCGACAGCGGCATCGATGAGGGCGAAAGCCCCGGCATTATTGGCGGCTGATCCGCCATCTCCGACCCTAACCCAAAACAGGGGCATAGTCCGCGCGGACTATGCCCCTGTGCGCAAAGCAAAGGAGCGACTTATGAAAAAACTCATCCCCGTGCTGCTGTCGCTGCTCATGGCGCTGACCATGACGGCCACAGCGCTGGCTGCCACCGTCTACACCGAGGGTGCGCTGCACTACACCATCGCGGACGAGTCCATCACCATCACCGGCTATTTCGGCAAGGACGCCGCAGTCACCGTACCGGCCAGCATCGCCGGCATCCCTGTGAACACCATCGCCAAGGGCGCGTTCACGGGCAATGACAATGTGAAAACGGTGGACCTGCCGGACACCATCACTGCCGTGGAGGAGGGGGCCTTCGCCTCCGGCATCACGGTGAACTACAACAGCAACGTCAACGGCGGCAACACGCCGGGCGACAGCAAGCCCGATGACAGCAAGCCCGATGACAGCAAGCCGGACGACAGCAAGCCCGATGACAATAAGCCCGATGACAATAAGCCCGCCGACAACAAACCCAACAACGGCGGCTCCGGCACCACCACCGGCGCCGACACGGGCACCGTGGACGTGGACAACTCCGGCACTGCCGGCGACACCACCGGTACCACGGGCGGCACCGGCGGCGCAGAGGACACCGGCATCGACGAGGGCACCGTCTCCGTGGACGACCTGCCGGACTCTGCCGACAGCCAGACCGGCGCACAGGACAGCGCCGCCGTTCCTCAGCAGAGCGCGGGGCTCACATGGCTGTGGGTGCTGCTGGGCGTCATCGCCGTGGCGGCGATCATCGGCATCGTCGTGACGCGAAAAAAGAAGCACTGAGACACGAAACCGCAGGAGGGTAAGCCCTCCTGCGGTTTTTTGCGCAAAAAAAGGAAGCGGACGGGTCACGTCCGCTCCAAGTGAGGAGAAAAATGATGGAAAACTAATTTCAAACGGGCGCTGCCCGCTGAAACCATGGGAAGATCAGAACAGGGTACACAGCAGCCACGTCAGTCCGATGGCCGCCGCGCCGATGGCGGCCCACAGCCAACCGGGGACGCGGACGCGCCGGCGCGGCAGACCCTGACAGCGGGCATAGTTCTTGGCGATGCGGACGGCCTGATCCACCAGCTGCTGTGAGCTGACGCCGCCGCCATCGGTGCGCAGAATGAAAATGGCCTGTTCGAAGATCTGGGGGTCCGGAGAATCCACCACGATGACGCGGCGGGAAATACCTTTAACCAAGCATATGCCCTCCTTGCTGTCCGTTTACTGCGCCGCCCTATCGCATCGGGCGACGGTAGTAGTATGGACGGCGCGGCGGCGGATTATACCTGCGCGGGGCCATTTTCTTCGCCCCGCAGCCGGTGCAGCACCAGCACGGCGCAGTCGTCGGACCGCCCGCCGTGATCGGCGGACACGGTGAGGATGCGGCGGGCCAGGGCGTCGGGAGTGCCGCCGCCCCAACCGGCCAGCAGATCCTGAAGCCACTCGTCCCCGTCGCCGCCGACCACGCCGTCGGAGACCATCACCACCCAGCCGTCCGGCGGCAGGACGAAGCGGATGACATCGGGCTGGCGGTCCGCACCCTCCAGTCCCGCGGGCAGCGCCGCGCCGCCGTACCGCGTGACGCGGCCCAGCTTTTTCAGATACGACGGCGCCGCGCCGTATTTATAGAGCGCGGCCTCACCGGTGCTGCGGTCCAGCCGCAGCAGGTCGATGGTGGTGAAGCCCGCGCCCTCGCGGCAGCGCAGCAGCATCGCCGTGTTCAGTGTTTTCAGGGCCGGCAGCGGCTCCACGCCCGCCTGTAAAAACTGCTTCAGTAACCGCACGGTCATGGCGGCCTCGCGGTGGGCAGCCTCGCCGCTGCCCATGCCGTCGGACAGCAGCAGGCACGCCGCGCCGCCCGCCTCGAAGGACGCCGCCTGATCGCCGCACAGTGTCTCGCCTTCCTTGGGCCGCAGGGCGATGGCGGTGCGGCAGGTAAAGCGGGGCGGCGCCGACACCGGCATACCGGGGGACAGCACCTCCGACATCTGGGCGTACTGCTGCCGCGCCACCTGATACGCTTCCTCCAGCTGGAGCCGGTGGGCGCGGCGCAGCAGGAACTGGTGCAGCTGGTCGTTCAGCGCCTCCAGCAGCTGGGGGAAGTGCAGGCAGCGGCTGGCAAAATGCAGGGGGAAGTCCTCTGCGCAGGCGCTGCCGCGGCGCAGCAGGCGGGGACAGGCGTCGTTGAAGGCATTGTAGGTGTCGTTGTAGTGTGCCTGCCAGCAATCCCGCTGCAATAGACACCCTGCGCAGATCTGCTCCGCCGCGCGGTCGAACAGCACGGCGGGGTTCTCCGGCCGCGGCGGCGTCACCTCGGTGAAAAAGCTGTCGTACACGGCACGGAACGCGGCGGCGGGGGTGGCCTCCGGCTGGGACGGCGGCACAGGCGCCTGCTGGGCGAGGCGCAGCGGCAGGCGCTGCGGCAGCAGGAGATAGAGCCCCGCGCCCGCCACGCTCTGAAACAGCAGAGGCAGCGGGTCCGGTCCGTCCAGCAGCGTATATCCGGCCATGGCTGCGGCAGTATACACCAACGGCACGGCCAACCGGCCCCGCTCCCTGACGGCGGAGGCGGCTCCCATCCCGCCGCAGCACACTGCGGTCAGCAGCACCGCATCGCCGGTGAACAGATCCATGGTCAGACCGGCCACGGCTCCCGCCGCCGCGGCGGAGGCGGGGGACAGGCACTTCGCCGCGGCCATCAGCAGCGCCGCCGCCAGCATACCGCCCACGCGGAAGCCGGAGAACGACCAGCCGTAGGCGGTAAGGGACAGCCCCAGACCCAGCAGGAACAGCGCCTGCCCGCGGCTCACCGCCGAGGCATTGGCGTCCGACAGCGACGGCAGCAGCGCTGCCGCAGCGTACAGCACGGTACAGGCAGCGGCGCACAGCGCCCACTGCCGCGGCTGCCGCTGGATGAGATAGGCCGACTGCACCAGCAGCGTCATCAACACGGCAGCCACAGGCCGGAATACCGGACGGCGGTACAGGCGGGTGGTGCAGAACGCCGTGTTGGCACAGAAGATGAGGATGGCGGCGGCGGTGTGGCGCAGCCCCGCCTGAAAATCCAGAAAAAGGAAAGCGCCCAGTCCCGCGCCCAGCAGGGCGCTGAGCCCGGGCCAGCTGACGCCTGCGGCGGAGACGGCCGCCAGCGCCCATGGGCTGTACAGGCCGTCCAGCGCCGCGCCGGACAGCAGAAACGCGGCGGCCGCCGGTAAAAACCCCGTCAGCAGGGAGCGGAGCGGGACGGACCGGACGGCCTCGGTGACAGTTTTCAAGGCTTGTCCCTCCTTTCACGCCTATTGTAACCGGAACGGCGGACGCATCCTGTCGGGAAATGGCGGCGCATCCCAAAGCCGCCGGCCGCCGCGGCGGAAAATTTTGCTGTTGTATTTCCCGCGCCGATTTGGTACAATGCCGTTGACAGAAACTGACATACTTCGTACAGGAGGAGACCCATGAAAAAGCTGTTTGCCATGCTGATGGCACTGACGATATTGATGACTATGGCCGCCTGCGGACAGCAGACGACGGACGAGGCTGGCGGCACCGTGGACCCTGGCGCCGTGGCGGATCAGGGCACCTCGGGTCAGGTGGACATGCCCGCCGATGACGCCGGCACGCCGGAGCTGGGCAGCGTCAACGGCGGCACCTATACCAACGAGTTTGCCGGCATCGGCTGCACGCTGGACGAGACCTGGACGTTCTACACCGAGGCGCAGATCGCGGAGATCAACGGCTTCCTGACGGAGGGCACCAGCGACGAGGAGATGCGCCAGCTGATGGAGGAGAACCAGAGCGTGTACGATATGTACGCCTCCTCCACCGATGGGCTGATGACCATGAACGTGGTGTTCCAGAACATGGGCCTTCTGTTTGGCACCACCATGAGCGCCCAGGACTACGTGGAGCTGTCCGCAGAGCAGCTGCCCGACGCCATGGGCACCTACGGCTTTGAGGACGTGACAGCGTCCGTGACCACGGCGGAGTTCGCCGGTGCGGAGTGTCCCGCGATCGCCATCACCGCCACGGTACAGGATACCCCCATGTATGAGCTGCTGGTGTGCATGAAGGAGGGCAACTACATCTACTGCGTGACGCTGTGCAGCTACACGGAGGATGTGACGGCCCAGATGGCAGCGCTGTTCTACACGCTGTAAGCAGCAAACCCGTGAGCCGCGGCGTCTGCCGCGGCTCGCTTTTTTCGGAAAGGAGCGGAGACCATGGCAAAATATGTGCTGATACCGGATTCCTTCAAAGGAACGCTGTCCTCGGAGGACATCTGCCGCATCGCGTCGGAGGAGATATTGCGGCTGGAGCCGGAGGCGGAGATCTGCGCCATTCCGGTGGCGGACGGCGGCGAGGGCACGGTGGACGCCTTTCTGGCCGCCGTGGGCGGCACGCGGGCGGAGGTGCCCTGCACAGGGCCCTGCGGCCAGGAGGTCATGGGTTTTTACGGCCTGCTGCCGGACGGTACGGCGGTGGTGGAAATGGCCGCAGCGGCGGGCCTGCCGCTGGCGGGCGCGTGCCGCGATCCGGAAAAGACCACTACCTACGGCGTGGGCCAGCTGATGGCCCACGCGCTGTCCCGCGGAGCAAAGCGGCTGGTGCTGGGACTGGGCGGCAGCGCCACCAACGACGGCGGCTGCGGCGCGGCCGCCGCGCTGGGCGCGGAATTTCTGGACGTGAAGGGACGGGCGTTCGTGCCTACCGGCGGGGCGCTGACCCAAATCGCCCATATCCGCATGAAGGGCCTGCGGGAGACGCTGGCGGGCGCGGAGGTCACGGTGATGTGCGACATCGACAACCCCCTGTGCGGTCCCGCTGGTGCGGCGGCGGTGTTCGGACCTCAGAAGGGGGCGGACGCGGCCATGGTGGCCCGTATGGATGCGGGCCTGCGCCATCTGGCGGAGATGCTGGAAAAAGACGTGGGCATGGAGGTGCTGACACTGGCGGGCGGTGGTTCAGCCGGCGGCTTCGGGGCCGGTGCGGCGGCATTTTTCGGCGGACAGCTGCGCATGGGCATTGATGTGGTGCTGGATCTCACGGACTTTGACCGGAAATGCCGCGGCGCATCGCTGGTCATCACCGGCGAGGGTCATCTGGACAGCCAGAGCCTGCGGGGGAAGACGGTGGTGGGCGTGGCCCGCCGCGCCCGGGCGCTGGGTGTACCGGCGGCGGCGCTGGTGGGCGGCTGCGAGACGGCGCTGGACGCGGTGTACGCGGAGGGCGTGTCCGGCGTATTCCCCATCCATCCGGCGCTGTGCACCTGGCCCCAAGCCGCCGCGCGGACCGAGGAGGATCTGCGCTTCACCGTGGGCAATCTGCTGCGCTTTATGGCCGCCCTGCGGCGATAATAAAAAACGGGAGACCGCACCGCAGTCTCCCGTTTTCGTATATGGCTCCAAATGTAATCAGATGATCTTCTCAAAGACCATAGTGACCTGGATGCGCTCGCCGCCCGGCATGCCCTCGCCGCTGGAGGCGGTGATGGTGTGCAGGCGGCAGCCCTTGCGCGTTCCGCTGCCCGCCCGCAGGCAAACGATTTTGCACAGCAAAATCCCTGCTCCAAAAAGAAAGACACCCGTGAGGGTGTCTTTCTTTTTGGAGCAGGGTACGGGAGTCGAACCCGCCTTAACGGCTTGGGAAGCCGCTGTAATACCGATATACCAACCCTGCGAACGGTGCTATTATAGCAGGTCGGCGGGGGTTTTGCAACCGAAAATTCTGTCGAGAGCATGATTTCTCCCGCAGCGGCATAGAGATGGAAAAAACGCGGGGGAGGAACTGCATGATGAAGAAGCAGGAAATGGTGGATGCGGAGAAGCGCGTAATGCCTGTCGTATCAGGGGGAGCGCGGCATCGGACAGGACATGGGAGATCGTGTTATCGTTCGGAAAGATGCCATATAGACGATAAACAGAACATGCGGCGGGAGGCGCTGCGGAGGTGGAGGCGGCAGATGACGGGACTGGCGGCGGGCGTGACGGCGCTGATGTGCCTGCTGACCCTGTGGCCGGTGCAGGCGCAGGCGGCGGAGCTGCCTATCCAGAGCCGCGCGGCGCTGCTGATGGAAAAAACCACGGGGCAGGTGCTGTATGCCCGGAACGAGCACGAGCAGCTGGAGCCCGCCAGCGTCACCAAGATCATGACGCTGCTGCTGACCATGGAGGCCATCGACAGCGGGACTATCGGCTACGACGACGTGGTGACGGTCAGCGCCTATGCCGCGGGGATGGGCGGCAGCCAGGTCTATCTGGCGGAGGGAGAGCAGATCACGGTGGAGGAGCTGCTGAAGGCGGTGTGCGTGGCCTCCGGCAACGACGCAGCTGCGGCACTGGCGGAAAAGGTGGCGGGGGTCAGCGACCGGTTCGTGGAAAAAATGAACCAGCGGGCGGCGGAGCTTGGCATGAACGACACCCACTTCGCCAACTGCACCGGCCTGACGGCGGAGGGCCACGTCACCAGCGCCCACGACATCGCCGTCATGAGCCGCGAGCTGATCTTAAAGCATCCGGACATCCGGCGGTTCACCACCATCTGGATGGACACCATCCGCGGCGGGGCATTCCAACTGGCCAACACCAACAAGCTCATCCGCTTCTATGACGGGGCCACGGGACTCAAGACCGGCTACACCGCATCGGCGGGGTACTGCATCAGCGCCACGGCGGAGCGGGACGGCATGGAGCTCATCGCCGTGGTGATGAAGGGGCCGGACCGCGACACCCGCAACAACGACGCCAAGGCCCTGCTGAACTACGGGTTTTCCTCCTATGCGCTGGTGACGGCGGCGCCGGAGCAGCCGCTGATGCCGGTGCCGGTGGACATGGGCACGGCGGACACGGTGCAGCCGGTGCTGGCATCGGAGGGGAACACGGTGCTGGTGGAGAAGGAGAAGGCGGGCATGCTGGAGCGAAAAGTGACGCTGGAGCCGCGGGTCACCGCGCCGGTGGCGGCGGGTCAGCCGCTGGGAGAGCTGACGGTGCTGGACGGGGACACGGTGCTTCTGACGGTGCCCATCACGGCGGGGGAGGACGTGATGCGGCGCAGCTGGGGCCAGGTGTTTACCCAGCTGCTGCGGCTGGCGGTTTTTGCAGGGTGAGCGCCCTTTTTCCCTTGTAATTTGGGCGCAATCGTTGTAAGATACGAGTACGAAAATGATCGGACTTTACCAAGGAGGAATGACATATGATCCGAGTGGACCTGAACAGCTGCAAGAGCTTTATCCCGCTGCCCTATGAGGCGGCGCTGGCGCCCCGCCTGCGCATCGCCCATGACCATTTGCAGAAGGGGGACGGCGCAGGCGGCGAATTCACCGGCTGGGTACGCCTGCCGCAGGACTACGACAAGGAGGAGTTCGCCCGCGTCCAGGCCGCGGCCAAGCGCATTCAGGCGGACTCTCAGGCGCTGGTGGTCATCGGCATCGGCGGCTCCTATCTGGGGGCACGGGGCGTCATCGAGTGCCTGCGGTCGCCCAACTACAACCTGAAAAAGAAGGGGACGCCCAACATCTACTTCGTGGGCAACGGGCTTTCCTCCGACTATATGAGCGAGATCGTGGAGCTGCTGGACGGCGTGGACTTCTCCGTCAACGTCATCTCCAAATCCGGTACCACCACGGAGCCGGCGGTAGCCTTCCGCTTCTTCCGGGAGATGCTGGAGAAGAAGTACGGCGCAGACGGCGCGGCCAAGCGCATCTACGCCACCACTGACCGCCACAGAGGCGCACTGAAGGCGCTGGCGGACGCCAAGGGCTATGAGACCTTTGTGGTGCCCGACGAGGTGGGCGGCCGGTACAGCGTGCTGACGGCCGTGGGCCTGCTGCCCATCGCCGTGGCGGGCATCGACATCGAGGCGCTGATGGCCGGTGCGCGGGAGATGATGGACATCTGCACCGCGGCGGAGATGGACGCCAATCCTGCGTGGCAGTATGCCGGTGCGCGGTACGAGATGTACCGCACCGGCAAGAAGATCGAGATCCTGGCGGCGTATGAGCCCTGCTTCCGGTTCATGGCCGAGTGGTGGAAGCAGCTGTACGGCGAGTCCGAGGGCAAGGAGGGCAAGGGCCTGTTCCCCGCCAGCGTGGAGTTCACCGCCGACCTGCACTCCATGGGCCAGTATATCCAGCAGGGCGAGCGGCACCTCTTTGAGACGGTGGTGCGCTTTGGCGCTTCCCGGCACGAGAATCCCGTGCCCTACGACGAGACGGACGGCGACGGCCTGAACTTCCTGGCGGGAAAGAGCATGGACTTCATCCGCGAGCAGGCCATGGACGGTACCCTGCTGGCCCATGTGGAGGGCGGCGTGCCCAACGTCACACTGTACACCGACGGGCTGGACGAAAAGGCGATGGGCCAGCTTATCTACTTCTTCGAGTATGCCTGCGGTCTCAGCGGCTATCTGCTGGATGTGAATCCCTTCGACCAGCCGGGTGTGGAGGCCTATAAGAAGAACATGTTTGCCCTGCTGGGCAAGCCGGGGTACGAGGAGATGCGGGCCGCACTGCTGGCCAAGCTGGGCCGCTAAGGCGTTTTGACCAAAAAAGGGGCCGGTTTTTTTCCGTTGCTATTTTCCCGTTGGTATGATATGCTACAAGCAGGAGTAAAGCCAGCTCCACTATGACAAAGGAGTGATTTCTTATGGTTAGACTGATCATGGGCGCGAACGGTGCAGGTAAGACGAAGCAGCTCATCGAGCTGATCCATGCCAGCGTGGACTCTGAAAGCGGCAGCGTTGTTTGCATCGAGCCCAGCCGCGACATGACCTACGACATCAGCTATAACGTCCGTCTGGTCAACGCCAGCGACTACAATGTGGATTCTTTTGACTGCCTGCGGGGCTTCCTGTGCGGTATGTACGCGGGCAATTTTGATATTTCCCATGTGTTCGTGGATAACCTGTGCAAGATCGCCGGCAGCAGCGACTGGCAGGCCGTGGAGAAGTTCCTGCACTGGCTGGACCGCTTCAGCGAGGAGAACGAGGTGAAGTTCACCGTCACCGTCAGCGCCGATGAGGACGTGGCCACCGAGGGCATGCGCCAGTACATCTGAGCCGGCTGAAAACGATAAAAAAGAACCGCCCGCGGGCGGTTCTTTTTTGCGCTTTTGGGGGACGCAGGGGAGGCTTCTGCGCGTTGAGCGGGTGTGCGCGGCTCAATAGAGGTAATTGCGGCTTTCCTGCCGGAACTCCGCCACACGCTTTTCGTAGCTGGCCATGGCGGCCTCCTCAAAGGCCAGGGCATCGGAGGGGGCGTTCATCCGGCGCAGCAGCCACTTGCACAGCGGCGGATTCAGAATCAGAAGCGGACCAATGAGGTATGTGGCCATCAGGCCGCCGCGGCGGTAGCCCTCCAGCGGCGTGTCGGGATTCCGGCCTACGCCGCGGGTGACGCGGAACCAGCCGTCCCGCTCCGGCGCATCGTAGCTGTGGCCGAACAGGCTTTTGAAGCCCACCACGTCCATGTCCTCGAAAGAGCCCAGGAAGAAGCTGTTGTGGCGCTTCATCATCTGGTAACGGGCGCGGCAGGGCAGGAGGCCCAGACCCTCAATGGTGTCGGCGCTGTCGCTTTCGATGGCCTGACCGAACACGTCCAGGGCGTTGCCGGTGAGAAGCAGCAGCTGGCCCGCGTCCACGCGGGCAGCGATGTCTGCAGCGTAGGGCCGCAGGGCATCGGCAGCCAGGCGCAGGCCCTGCTCGGTGGTGCTGCCCATGAACACCAGCGACACCTCCCCGTCCAGAAAGCGGGGACGGCTGTGGAGATCCGTTTCCACGATCTCCAGCGAGGGGCAGCAGCGCCGGAGGTAGTACACGTTTTGCAGGTCGCCGTAGAGGTTGCAGACCTCCGGAAACAGAATTTCAGCTCTCATTGTCCATCCTCCTTTGCCAGCAGCATCTCCTTCAGCTTCGCCTTTACGCGGAACGCCAGCGGCATGCCGTCCACACCGTAGAGGATATACACATCGTCGCCGGAGCGCAGGGGAAGCAGCTTCAGCGCCGCGAACTCATCCTCCTCCAGCCGTATCTTTTCATCGGGGATACCGGCCAGAAGCAGCCGCAGCCGGTAGTCGTAGGCACGGGGACCGGCGCAGACCAGGCAGGTCACATCGTCGCTGTTCAAGAACTCGAAGTCCGTGTCGTACATCCAGCTGGGGTTTTCCGACCAGCTCTTCGCCACGCCCATGCAGTTCATCATCACCAGCAGCTCCTTCTTCCCGGGCTTGGAGCGGATGTAGTCAAAGTTGCGGGAGCAGGCCAGGGCGTTTTTGTCCTTGGACATCTGCATGATAACATTGACGCCGCCGATCTTCTCCTCCGACAGGCGGGAGGCCAGCACCTTTACCCGGGACAGGCGCTGCTCGATGTCGGCGTGGGACCAGCCCAGCTGGCGCAGGACGGCGATGACCGTCACCATGTTGTAGATGTTGTGGATGCTGTCGGCGATCAGGGTGTAGGGGTAGTCCTGCCCGCCCTCGCGGAGGGTCATGGTGCGGCCCGCCACGTCCACGCAGGTGGCCAGATAGTCACAGTCCGGGGAGTGGAAGCCGCAGTTTTCGCAGACGGCGCGGCCGATGTGGTGGTAGCGGCGGTACTCATAGCGCAGCGGACCGGCGCAGCGAGGGCAGATGCGCATGTCGTTCAGCAGGTTCTCGCACGCCGTCACATCGGTGGGCAGGCGGTCGATGCCGAAGTAGACCCGGGGGTTCTCCGGCGCCACGGAGCAGGAGATCAGATCGTCGGCATTCAAAATCAGCTTGGACGATTTGGGGAAGGAGCGGGTCAGGATGTCCGCGATGTAGCCTGGGTGGGCGTTGCGCATGATAGAGTCGCGGAACAGATTGGTGACCACGATGTAGTCCGGCTTCACGTAGGGGTAAATTCTGGGGGCGGAGCGCTCGTCCACCTCCAGCACCGCCATGTCGCACTTTTTCACGCGGCCCAGCAGGTCGCAGTTCCGGATGAAGGCGGTGGACACGCCGGAGACGATGTTGCTGCCGGCGCGGTTGTTCAGCACACGGCGGCCGCCGGCCTCCAGAATGTCGTTGAGCATGTTGGACACCGTGGTCTTGCCGTTGGTGCCGGTGACGGCCACGATGGTTTTGGGCTTGCCCACGTAGCGCAGAAAGTCGGGGCACAGTCTGACGGCAAGGCTGCCGGGGAAGTCCGTGCCGTTGTGGTGAGTGATCTTCAGCGCGGGGATGGACAGCTTGGCCATCCACAGCGCAAAGAGAAATCGCAGTTTACCCATGGTCATTCCTCCTTATCTCGATGGGTCTGGAGCCAGATCATCAGTGCGCCCACATCTGCCGGTGAGACACCGGAGATGCGGCTGGCCTGCCCCAGATTCAGGGGACGCACCGCGTCCAGCTTCTCCCGCGCCTCCAGACGCAGGCCCTGTATGGCACTGTAATCCATGCGGTCGGGGAGGGCGTGCTTTTCCAGCTGCTCGAAGTCCTCCACCTGCCGCTGCTGGCGGCGGATATAGCCCTCGTATTTGACGGATATTTCCACCTGCTCCCGCACCGCCCCGGGAAGCTCCGGCGCGGCAGGGTCGAAGGGGCGCAGGTCATCGTAGGACACCTGCGGGCGGCGCAGCAGGTCGATGAGCCGCGTACCGTCGGCCACCGGTGCGGTGCCGCGGGCTGTCAGCAGGGCGTTGAGGGCGTCGCTGCCGGCCACGCCGGTGTGGGTCAGGCGCCTGATCTCCCGCTCTACGGCGGCGTACTTCTCCTCCACGGCCTGAAGCCGCGCATCGGACACCAGGCCGATGCGATGGCCAATGGGGCACAGACGCTGGTCGGCGTTGTCCTGCCGCAGCACCAGCCGGTACTCGGAGCGGGAGGTCATCATGCGGTACGGCTCCTGAGTGCCCTTGGTCACCAGATCGTCGATAAGGGTGCCGATGTAGCTCTCGCTGCGCTTGAGAAGCATGGGGGGCTGGCCCTTCAGGGCCAGGGCCGCGTTGACACCGGCCACGAAGCCCTGAGCCGCCGCCTCCTCATAGCCGGAGGAGCCGTTGAACTGTCCCGCGCCGTACAGGCCGGAGACGGTCTTGACCTCCAGCGTGGGCCGCAGGGCCAGTGGATCGATGCAATCGTACTCGATGGCGTAGGCGGGGCGCATCATCTCCGCGTGCTCCAGTCCGGCCACGCTGTGGAGCATCTGAAGCTGCACCTCCTCCGGCATGGAGGAGGAGAATCCCTGAATGTACATCTCCTCGGTGTCCAGCCCCATGGGCTCGATGAACAGCTGGTGGCGGGGCTTGTCCGCAAAGCGGACGATCTTCGTCTCGATGGACGGGCAGTAGCGGGGGCCGACGCCCTCGATGACGCCGGAGTAGATGGGGCTGCGGCCCAGATTCTCGCGGATGATGCGGTGCGTCTCGGCGTTGGTGTACGTCAGGTAGCACACGGCGCGGTTCTCCGGCGGCTGGGCCGTGGTGAAGCTGAAGGGCAGGGGGGCGGAGTCACCCTCCTGCACCTCCATTTTGGAAAAGTCGATGCTGCGGCGGTTCACCCGCGGCGGCGTGCCGGTCTTGAACCGGCGCAGGGGCAGGCCCAGTGCCAGCAGGCTGGCCGTCAGGGCGTTGGCGGCATGCATGCCGTCGGGGCCGGAGGACTCGATGCACTCGCCCACGATGGTGCGGCCCGTCAGGTACGTGCCGGTGCAGAGGATGGCGGCGTGGACGGTGAATACCGCGCCGGTGCGCAGCACCACGGCGGCCACGCGGCCATCCTCGCAGCGGATCTCCGTTACCTCCGCCTGACGCAGGGTCAGGTTCTCCTGCCGCTCCAGTGTGTGCTTCATCACCTGCTGATATTTCCGGCGGTCCGCCTGAGCCCGCAGGGACCAGACTGCGGGGCCTTTGGCACGGTTGAGCATGCGGTACTGGATGCAGGCGCGGTCCGCCGCACGGGCCATCTCGCCGCCCAGAGCGTCCAGCTCCCGCACCAGATGACCCTTGCCGGTACCGCCGATGGCGGGGTTGCAGGGCATGTTGCCTACCGCGTCCAGATCGATGGTGAAGCAGACGGTGCGCATGCCCAGACGCGCCGCCGCCAGCGCCGCCTCGATGCCGGCATGTCCGGCGCCGATGACGGCGATGTCAAATGTTCCGGCGTGAAACTCTCTCATAGTATATCCCCAATACGTTCGTACCTTATCAACCGATGGTATGCAGTCATTATATATGGTATGGACGGCAAGTGCCATTGTGCAAACTATCAAAAAATGGCAAATACAAATTGTGAGATATGTATAAAATTGGGGTTGCAAAGGGGATGAAAACGGCATATACTATCTGTGTAATCAAATGAAGAAAGGAGCGTGATAGTGTTATGATGAACAACTGGATCATGGGCGATCTGGACGATATGATCTTCGGCGACTGCCGGCAGCAGGTCAGCGAGCGGTAAACGTCCCACCCACAAAGGATGACCACCACGCCATGTGCGTGGCGTTTTGCTTTTTATGGGCGTTTTTTCGCCCTGTTCATACAAGATCCGCAAGCGAAAAAGAGACGCAGGCTTTCAGCCTGCGTCTCTTTTTTTGCGCTCATACGGCGAGGGTCAGGTTCGCGCCATGTTCTTGGCGGCCACCACGTCCACGCCGGTGCCGCAGACGTTTTGCAGTACCACGTCGCCGATGGCGATGGGGGCCTGGACCTTGACGGTGCGGAGGGCGCGGGCCACGTCAAAGACCTGCGTCTTGGGGACCTCGCCGTTGGTGCGGACCGGCAGCACCGGCAGGGCCGCGCCCTCGATGGCCACGGTACCGGTGACGGTGCGCACCGGCGCAACGCACTCCCTGCGGGCATACGCGTCGCCGCGGGGACAGGTGTTGCCGGTGACGGAGGTCACCGCGCCGTTTTCTACTTCGGCGGTGAGCTGGCAGCCCATGGGGCAGCCGATGCAGATCAGCTCCTGCTTCATGATTGCGCCTCCTCTACCACAAATGTGACGGTGTCCGCACCGTCGGGGATGGCGGCGGGGTCAATGGGAAAGCTCTCCATTTCGCCGGGGGTCAGGATGCGCTTGGGGATGCGTTTGAGCAGCGTGTCCCCCGCATAGGCGCACAGCGCCGCGCTGCGGTAGGGCTGTCCCACGCGGAAGCGCACCGTCACCGGCCCGCCGCCCCGATGCAGGGATTGGGGCACGGTGTAGCGCACGCCGTTTTTGCCCTCCAGCCGGATGCTGCCGCCGCTCTCTGCGCCCTCCAGCACGAAGCGGGCGGCGCTGCGGCCTGCGGCGGCCGCCTCCTGAGATACGAAGTCCACCAGATCGTGGACATGCAGCACGTTGCCGCAGGCGAACACGCCGGGCAGGGAGGTGGCCAGCGTTTCGTCCACCACGGGGCCGCCGGTGACGGTGTCCAGCGCCGCGCCCGCCTGACGGGTCAGTTCATTCTCCGGAAGCAGACCCACGCTGAGCAGCAGGGTGTCGCAGGGGATGTACCGCTCCGTACCCGGGATGGGCAGGCGCTTGTCGTCCACCTGCGCCAGCGTCACGCCGGTGAGATGCTCCTGCCCGTGGATCTCCACCACGGTGGTGGACAGATACAGGGGGATATCGAAATCGTCCAGACACTGGACGATGTTGCGCTTCAGACCGCCGGAATAGGGCATGACCTCCGCCACGGCTTTGACCTCCGCGCCCTCCAGCGTCATGCGGCGGGCCATGATGAGGCCGATGTCGCCGGAGCCGAGGATCACCACCTGCCGCCCGGGCAGATAGCCCTCCATGTTCACCATGCGCTGGGCGGTGCCCGCCGACCAGATGCCGGCGGGGCGGGTGCCCGCGATGTTCAGCGCGCCTCGGGGCCGCTCACGGCAGCCCATGGCCAGCACCACCGCCTGCGCCCTGATCTGCTGCAAGCCTACGGCGCGGCCGGTGACGGTGAGCACACGGTCCGGCGTGATGTCCAGCACCATGCAGTCCGTCCAGGCGGGGATGCCCCGCTCGTGTACGGCGTCGATATAGCGCTGGGCGTACTCGGGGCCGGTAAGCTCCTGATGGAAGGTGTGCAGGCCAAAGCCCGCGTGGATGCACTGGTTCAGGATGCCGCCCAGCTCGCCGCTGCGCTCCAGAATGAGGATATCCCGCAGACCCGCGTCGTAGGCGGCTGCGGCGGCGGCCAGTCCGGCGGGACCGCCGCCCACGATGGCCAGCTGTACAGTTTTCATGAGAGCACCTCCTTGGTGCGGCCCGCCAGCAGGCGGCTCTCGCCGCCGCATTTGGTCAGCTCGGTCATGGGAGTCCCCAGCTCCTCGTGGAGAAGCTCCAGCACCCGCGGCGTGCAGAAGCCGCCCTGACAGCGGCCCATGCCGGCCCGCACGCGGCGCTTCACACCGTCCAGCGACCGTGCGCCCCGGCGGATGGCCTCCCGTATCTCACCCTCGGTGATCTCCTCGCAGCGGCAGACCACCGTGGCGTAGGCGGGGTCTCTTTCTATCAGCGCCTGTCGGGCGGCAAAGTCCATCTCACGGGGACGGGGGATATCGCGGCGCTCCGCGATGAAGTCATCTTTCTCCGCCGCGCCCAGCTTTTCGGCGGCCAGTCCGGCCAGATACTGCCCGATGGCGGGGGCGGAGGACAGGCCGGGGGACTCGATGCCCACGGCCTCAAAAAAGCCGTCGGCGCTCTCGCCCACGATGAAGTCGTCGTCACCACCCACCAGATGGGCGCGAAGCCCAGCGAAGCTGGTGATGACATCCCGCATGGGCAGGTCCGGTACGCTGCGCGACGCTGTCTCCGCCACGCGGCGCAGACCCGCCGCCGTGGTGGCGGTGCAGCCCTTGTCCTCCTGATCCTCCGCAGTGGGGCCCACCAGCAGGTTGCCATGGACCGTGGGGGTCACCAGCACGCCCTTGCCCATGGCGGAGGGCAGCTGGAAAATAGTGTGCCGCGCCAGGCCGCCATCGCGGCGGTCCAGCAGGCAGTACTCGCCGCGGCGGGGGACGATGTGCAGTTGACTCTCACACAGCTGGTTATGGAACGTGTCGCCGTGGACACCGGCGGCACAGATGACCGTGCGGCTCTCCAGCGGGCCGCGGCTGGTCTCCAGCAGGAAGCCGCCGTCCTGACGGCGGATGCGCTGTACCTCCGTGTCGAAGCGGAACTCGCAGCCGTTGGCGGCGGCGTTCTCCGCCAGCGCGATGGTCATGCCAAAGGGGCAGATAATGGCGCTGGTAGGCGCATACAGCGCGGCCACAGCCTCCGGCGCGACCCGGGGCTCCTGACGGCGCAGGGCGTCGCGGTCCAGAACGGTCAGACCCTCCACACCATTGCACTCACCACGGGCCTTCAGCTCCTCCAGACGGGGAATGTCGGTCTCGTTGAAGCACAGCACCAGCGCGCCGCAGCGGCGGTAGGGGAAGTCCAGCTGGCGGGACAGCGCCTCCATCATGCGGGAGCCCTCCACGTTGAACCGCGCTTTGGCGGAGCCTACCGGCGCATCGAAGCCGGCGTGGCAGATGGCGGAATTGGCCTTGCTGGTGCCCATGCACACGTCCTCGCCGCGCTCTAAAAGGCAGATGCGCAGGCGGTAGCGGCTGAGCCAGCGGGCCACGGCGCAGCCTACCGCGCCGCCGCCGATGATCACGGCATCATACATTGCGATTACCTCTTTTCCGGCGGACGGGGGAGCGCCCCGCCTGCCATCTCTTTACATACAATACTATAGAATAGCAAATACAGGGATACCTTGTCAAGCGGCCCCGGGAGAAAGAGAAAAAAGGGTAAGTCTTAACGGCATTTTAACGCTTTCTTAACGCGATAGTGTGATACAATAGCGCCAGACATATAAAGGGGAGGGAGCGCCGGTGGATAAGAAAGCCTATCGGGACCGGCTGCGCAGCCAGGATAAGCGGGAGCGCACCGCGGCCAGTCTGGGTCTGCCCTACTCCGGACGGGATCTGGCCATCGCCTTCGGGCTGTATTTGGCGGCGGTGCTGCTGTGCCTGTTCCTGCGGAACATCGACCTGCACCGGGACACCAGCTACGTGGCGGTGATCTTCCTGCTGGACGTGTTCCTGACGGCCTACTGGACCAACGGTTATATCCTGGGTATCATCACCGCCGTGGCCGGTGTGCTCAGCGTGGACTACATATTCACGTATCCCTACTGGCACATCAGCTTCACGCTGACCGGATTTCCGCTGACGTTTCTGGTGATGATGACCATCTCCGTGCTGACGGCGGCTGTCACCAGCCGCGCCAAGCAGACGGAGACCGTCCGCCGCGAGGCGGAACGGGAGAAGATGTACGCCGACCTGCTGCGGGCGGTATCCCACGACATCCGCACACCGCTGACCGGCATCGTGGGAGCTACCAACGTTTTGCTGGAGCAGGACGGCGAGCTGACGCAGGAGCAGCGGCAGCAGCTGCTGCGCTCCACCAACGAGGACGCCCAGTGGCTCATCCGCATCGTGGAGAACCTGCTGTCCATCACGCGCATTCACAATTCCGAGGAGGCGCGGGTCAAGAAGGCGCCGGAGGCGGCGGAGGAGGTCATCGGCAGCGCCGTGGCCAAGACGCAGAAGCACTATCCTGACGTGGAGGTACATGTGTCGGTACCCCATGAGCTGATGATGGTGCCCATGGACCCGCTGCTCATCGAGCAGGTGCTGGTGAACCTGATGGAAAACGCCGTGATCCACGGCGGCACCAGCCGTATCGATGTGACGCTGTCCCAGCAGGGGGGCAATGCGGTGTTCACCGTGGCCGACAACGGCAGGGGCATCCCGCTGCACCTTCTGAATAAGTTGTTCGACGGAGCGGCCCGCAGTGACCGCAGCAGCGACGGCAAACGCAGCATGGGCATCGGCCTGTCTGTGTGCCGGACGGTGGTGCTGGCCCACGGCGGGACGATACGGGGGGAGAATAAAAAAGACGGCGGCGCGTGCTTTACCGTGACGCTGCCCATGAAAGGAGACGACGATGAAGATTAAAGACAAGGTCCTGATCGTGGAGGATGAGCAGTCCATCAGCAACTTCATCTCCATGATCCTCACGGCCAACGGCTACGACACCATCATCGTCCGCAGTGGCGAGGAGGCCCTGACCATGATCGCCTCCCATTGCCCGGACATGATCGTGCTGGATCTGGGACTGCCGGACATGGACGGCATGGAGGTGCTGAAGTCCGTGCGCAAGTGGTCCAATCTGCCGGTGGTGGTGGTTTCCGCGAGAAATCACGAGCATGACAAGGTGGAGGCCCTGGACTACGGCGCAGACGACTATCTGGTGAAGCCCTTCGGCACGTCGGAACTGCTGGCCCGCATCCGCACCGCCATCCGCCACACCCGCACCACCCTGTCCAATACCCAGATCGCCCAGTCCGGCAAGTTCGTCACCGGCGACCTGACCATCGACTACGACAAGCATCAGGTACTGATGCACGGCGAAAACGCCGGTCTCACCGTCAACGAGTACAAGATCGTGGCCCTGCTGGGCAAGTACGCCGGCAAGGTCCTGACCTACGACTTCATCATCCGCGAGCTGTGGGGCCCCAAGGCCAAGACCGACAACCAGATCCTGCGGGTGAACATGGCCAACATCCGCCGCAAGATCGAGCCGACCCCCGGCAACCCTCAGTACATCTTCACGGAGGTGGGCGTGGGCTACCGCATGCGGGAGGGCGACTGAGCGCCGCATAACAACCGGATCAAACCGGAAGCACCCCTCGAGAAGGGGTGCTTCTTTCTGATTTGCGAGTTTCTTTACAAGAAAAAAATGCGGCGACGAAAATCGACACTTCACAGGGCTTTTATATGTTGTAAATAAAGGAAAATATGACTTTCGGGAAGCGGACGTTAAGAAACGTTTACTCTTATTTACAAGACTTTTTTCTCGCGGTAAGATACAAATACGCCCGCTGGGAAGGCGGGGGAAATCGTAAGGAGAGAAGATATGGAAGAAAGAAAAGGCTTTGGATCCAATTTCGGATTCCTGATGGCCGCGGTCGGCTCGGCGGTCGGCCTGGGCAACATCTGGGGCTTCCCCTATAAGATGGGTGCCAATGGCGGCTTCACGTTCCTGATGGTGTATATTTTCCTGGGTGTCACCACCGGTTTCATCGTGATGATCAGTGAGCTTGCCATCGGCCGTAAGACCGGCAAGGGCGCGGTCGAGGCGTACAGGATGGTCTCCAAGAAGTTTAAATGGATGGGCTGGATGGGTATCGCATCCGCATTTTTCATTTTGTTCTTCTACTGCGCGCTGGGCGGCTACTGCATCAAGTATGTCATTCTCAATGTGGGCGACCTGCTCAAGGCCGGTTTTGGTGCAAATGTATTTGCTGAGGCTGCGGCAGCCAATGGCACTTCCGTTGGCGCCGAGGCCTGGTCGGCTCTGATCGCCAACCCCACCGAGGCTGTTATCTATGGCCTGATCTTCGTGGCGCTGACCATGCTCATAGTCCTCGGCGGCGTGGGCGGCGGTATCGAGAAGGTCTGCTCCGTGGGTATGCCCGCACTGTTTGTCGCGCTGCTGATCTGCATCATCCGCGCCTGTACCCTGCCCGGCGCGGTGAACGGCCTGAAGTATATGTTTGTTCCCGGCTGGGCTGTTGCGAACGGCGTGATCGAAGAAGCACCCAACATCTTCCAGGTATTTGCCACCGCCGGCGGCCAGATGTTCTTCTCCCTGTCTCTGGGCATGGGCGCTATGATCACCTACGGCTCTTATCTGGGCAAGAAAGAGAACATTCAGAAGAACGGCCTGCTGATCGTTATCATGGACTCCATCGTGGCCTTCATGGCGGCTCTGTGTGTGCTGCCCGGCCGCTTCGCCCTTGACCCCAACGGCGATCTGGGCGGCCCCGGCCTGCTGTTCGTCACCATGCAGAATGTGTTCAGCCGTATGGGCGGTATGGGCCCGCTCTTCGGCATTCTCTTCTACCTGCTGGTGGTGTTCGCCGCCATCTCCTCCTCCATCTCCCTGCTGGAGGTCATCGTGGCGCACTTCGTTGACAAAGCCCGTGACGCGGGCAAGGGAGACAAGCGCAAGGTATATACCCTCATTGCTGCGGCTGCTGTCAGCCTGGGCTGCATTCTGGTTTGTGCGGACGCACTGGGTAACAGTAACTTCTCGCCTGCGGATCTGCTGGGAATTGCGGAGCCGAAGGCCTGGGCTGCCGACTGGCTTGATTTCTGGGATGCCGTCTCGGAGGGCGTCATGATGCCGCTGGGAGCGCTGCTGATGACCTTCATGGTGGCCTATGAGATCGGTACGGATGTGGTCAAGGATGAGATCGAGCAGTGCGGCAACAAGTTTACCGCCTTTAAGTTCTACAACGTCTGCGTTCGCTATGTTGCCCCGCTGGGCTTGCTGCTGGTGCTGTACGGGCAGATCAAGCAGTTCTTCTTCTAAACAGTCTTAACGTGGAATTAACGACAAAATACATACAAAATCCGTATGCCGGAGCAGCTTGCTCCGGCATACTTTTATGCGCTGACGTAACAAAAAGCCTTGATTTTACAGGGAAAATACCAAAAGCGGGGGAGAGGAAAATGCAGGTTTTCCCAAGCACGGAGCCTGAAAATTTGTGAGAATGACGGAAAAGCGTGTTTACAATTTGTTAAAATAATGGAATATGACGTTAAGAGGTTGACAATATCTTAACAGGCAGGTATGATGAGAGAACAATTTGTGAGGAGGTAAATCACACACATGGAAAAGAAAAGTACCAAAATAGCGTATTTCGTTGCGCTGGGTGTCTTTGTGGTGCTGCTGGCGATCCTCGGCTTCACATTCAAGGACGCTCCCATCATTGTGGAAGGCGCGGCCACCCCGTTCGCAGGCACCTTCTGGTCCCTGCTGCCCCCCATTGTAGCCATCGTGCTGGCCCTGATCAGCAAGGAAGTGTATTCCTCTCTGTTCCTGGGCT
>ERZ835980.1304-NODE-1304-length-28353-cov-7.146759_pt1 | contig 28353 bp, 28 predicted proteins | sample MGYA00519943_ERZ835980 | MGnify/ENA primary metagenome ERZ835980 (study PRJEB31850, sample SAMEA3708791) | human gut metagenome | biome: human gut; feature: human-associated habitat; material: faeces | place: China | collected 2014 ... | reverse complement strand
ATATCCGGCTTATACATAACAGGGACTATTATGAGAACGGTCTGAATGACCCGCATCAGGAGGATATGAGCGGCTTTACCGTTCAGCACATCACTTTTGAGGATTTTTCCCACAACAGCAAACACGCTGTCAGCACGGTCATTCATGAGCTGATAATAAAGGACGATATCCGCAGGGGTATGTTTTCGCTGTTCGACTGGGGCGGCATGGGGTTTGAAAAGAATATTACTTTCGGACTGTCAACAGGCGGCGACAGCCCAAAGTATTTTTTCATGACGGTAAGACCCGACGGCTCGTTCTTTTTCTCGGAACAGCAGCTGAATCTTTTTGAGTTGAACGAGTATTCCGCCTGCGTGCAGATTTTCAGCGACAACAGGCGGGCGGAAGGAATGATAAAATACTCCGACGATGATATTCTTGCCATTTGCGGCACGGATATATTTACGCTGCCGGAGTACATGGGGCTCAGCACCGAGCTGAAAAGCGGCAATACTGCGTTGAGAAATAAGGAGAGCCGCGACGAATATCTTACGTCCGTGACCGAGATACGCAGCTTCCACAGGGACGGTCGCGACTTCTATTTTGTAGGTGTCTGCGGCTGCGGAATACAGTCTGCACTGCGGAATGCCGCTCTGATAAGGTGCGTTGAACAGTACGGCACCGGCAGTGGAGATTTCCGTAGAATGCTCCCGCTGATGAATGTGGCATTTGTACGCAATGGGAGGCTTACTGTCGTGCCTTTTCCGTTTAAGTATCTGAGGGAATATATACTTGGTACATAAATGCGCCTGTTGTGGAATTGTGTTTTTATGCAATGTTAAATTAAATGGAGGAACAATATGGAACGAGTTGACAAGCCTAAAGTATTTATTTCCTACGCATGGAGCTCAGAGGAATACAAGCAAAAAGTCCTGTCCTTTGCTGACCAGCTTATACATGATGGCGTAGATGTCCTGTTGGACAGATATGTGGACTCCGGAAGCGACCTTACTGCTTTTATGGAATCCAGTGTAAATGATGAATCCGTAACGAATGTACTGATTCTTATGGATAAGGTTTATACAGAAAAGGCGAACAAAAGACAGGGCGGCGTGGGAACGGAAGCCCAGATTATATCTCCGGAATTATACGGAAAAGTGGCGCAGACAAAGTTTATTCCCGTGCTTTTTGAACGTGGCGAAAACGGTGAAATCTGTACACCTACATTTTTAAAGTCAAGAAAATTCATTGACCTCACTGATCCGGAAACCTATGATGAGGAATACATAAAGCTTGTTAAGCAGATATACGGAGTTCATGCAGTGGAAAAACCGCCGCTCGGAACAAAACCGGCATGGGTCGATTCAGAGCCGTTGGTTCCGGTAAAGAAGATCACCGCATATAAAAGCCTTGCAAATTGCTTCTCCGAGAAAGAGCGGAGCGTTAAAATAAATGGATATCTCTCCGGCATAAAAAACAGCATAATTGAAGCTTTTACAGCAACCGAAAGTTACAAAGAGGGCAAGGCTTTAGAACTTTATGAGAATGCTGTTCCGCTGCGGAATGAGTTCTTGCTTTTACTCAAACAGGTCGTTTGTGTCGAGCATGGGGAAGAGCAATTAGGCGACTTCTTTGAAGATGTTCATAGTCTGATCCATAAGACATTTCTAGAAAATTGGAACGGAAAAACAGCAGGGCTGTTTGTAAGCGAGCTTTTTATTTATACAATTGCAGTTTATTATAAGTTTCACTTTTATAAGGAATTGTCAAGTTTCTTTACCAGATCTTATTTTATTGATGAGTATGGTATTAACAACTTTAGTGATCTGTATGTGTATAGTGATAGCTTTCAGCACGATATGGTTTCTCGTGATGGTAAAAATTATCTTTCCGGGGCAGCAGAATTCTGGACAAAAAATATTAACGCCGATATTTGCTCTATTGATGAATTTATATTTGCTGATGTTCTTGCCTTTAACTGCTCTGTATACGGAAATATACCATCGGGTAGATTCTGGTGGTATCCGGTAACTTATATTTATGCGGGGTACAGTCAAAGTGCATTCCAAGGCTTTGCACAAAAATTGCAGTCAATAAAAGCGCTTACCAATGCAGCGGAAATGTTTGGATATGATATGTCAGATTACCCAGTAGAGCAGTTCAGAACAAAATTCAAGTCGGTTGAAACTCAAATAAAGAACGGGGAGTTTAGAAGTTACAGTTACTCTGGAGCATTTTCTAAGGCGCCTTTATTGGGTTATTATATTAAATTTGATCAGCTGGGAATCACGAAATAGTATTACCAAGCGCCTTGCTTTTGAAGAGCGCTTTGCTGATAATATTGCCTAAATAGTTGAATTGTTGTATCCGCCGAACTGATGCGCTGTATTATGCATTGGAAAATTTTTCGGGGATATTTGCGTTTAAACAGTTTTTTTCAGACCAAATTAATTTTTCAGAAAGTTTCTGCATTCTGGGAGATTAATATAAGGTAGCCTCTAAAAACCCACAAAAATTCAGGCAAATAGAAGCATTTAGCATAACCGGTCAAATATTGACCTGCAAGCAATGATTTGAAACAGAAATTTTACCTTGATCATTACCTTTTACTTGAAAAAGGGCGCAGTTATCCCATATCAGGCAGAGGCTCGTTTTAAGTAACTGTATCTGCAAAAGTTATATACCATATTGGTGATTCGAGGCTGAATACCGAACCGTGTAAATGCTAATAATACCCACAGGAAGTGAGGTATAAGCACATGAAAAGAACACACGGATTAGACGAGCGAGAGATGGAACTGGTGAAGCTGCTGATGGCAGACTGCCAGACCACAGGCGACATTCAGGCAAAGCTGAAAAAGCTGTTTGCTGGAACTATCGAGCAGATGCTCGAAGCAGAAATGGACGAACATCTCGGCTACGAGAAGAACTCCGTAGCCGGGAATAACTCCGGAAACAGTCGTAATGGTTATGGGAAAAAGACGATAATCAGCGATTATGGCGAGTGCGAACTCGCCGTTCCACGCGACAGAAACGGCGAGTTTGAGCCAAAAGTCATCGAAAAGCGACAGACAAGAACCGACGAAATCGAACAAAAAATTATGCAGATACGTACGCTGGCTGAACAAAGTTCAGCTAGGAATGTCGCAGCGCGATATCGAAGATACGCTAAAGCAGATCTACGGAACTGAGATTTCACAGGGACTTGTTTCGCGAATAACCGACAAGATTCTGCCGGAGGTAAACGAGTGGCAGAATCGTCCGCTTGAAGCAATCTACCCGGTGGTTTTCTTCGATGGGATCGTGTTTAATTCCCGCAAGGATAACAAAATTGTCACGAAACGCGTGTATTCTGTGCTGGGCATAAACATGGAAGGTCAGAAGGAGATCCTCGGCACCTGGATATCCGAAAACGAGTCTGCGAGCTTCTACGCAAGCATCTGTTCCGACCTAAAAAGTCGCGGTGTCAAGGACATTTTCATTTTTCAATGAGATTACGTGCGTTCTCATTGATAGGGTGAACGATATCGTGGTAAGATCCGGCTTCGTCTTTGCGGCTCGGCATTGCCACGAAAAGGTGGTCGGTTTCGATTACCTTAAGCTCGTGGATTGCAATGCAGCCGTCAATTGTCAGGGAAGCGATTGCTTTCAGATTTCCTCCAGTGAGGGATTTTCTAAACTTGATGTCTGAGATTTTCATGTTGATTTTACCTGTCTTTCTTTAGTTAGATTTTAGTCGTATAAGACCTTTAATAACACCCCGATCGGCGCCCCGCGATAGTGAAACACCAAATTCATATTTTGCGATGCTGTGAACAGAACGTGCGCGCACCATATTATTCCAAAATCTCTGCGTGAGCGGACTTCAAAGAGCAGTTTCAACAATTCCATATAATTGCCAGAAACCTGACTGCTCCGACAGTCAGTAAGAGCTTTCTGCCTCGCAGAAAGTGACTTTCGTTCGCGAAAGTCAGCGGCGTCGGCTATGCCGACCACGCAGCCCACGGAGGGGCTGTGTGTCACCGCCTCTTATGCTCTTCCCCATTTTTAGCCGTACTCCGAAACGTCAGTTGAGGTAAACGGCGTGAACCCGCATTGCAATGCGGTTAAATGAGTGCGCACACCGTGCGCAAAGTCTGTTTCAGAAGTGTGCGCAAATTGCGCATTTTGCGCAGCAGTGCCATTAAATGGCTTTGTTATGCGGCGCTTATTCCGTGTTTTTGCGCAAGTTTTCATGTTGAGTGTTACACGTGCGCAATTTGCGCATTTATGGCAAAATCATGTTCCAAATGTCGATTTTGCCGTACCTGACTGTCCGCCGAATTATTGTTCCAAGTTTTCGGAGCAGTCAGTTCCTTTGCATCTGCCAAATGTTGTCCAAGTCGTCTGCGCAGATATCTAGTTCCCATATCGGCTCGAAAAATGTTTCCTGTTTCTGTCAGATTATGAGTCTATGTCGCTGAGACACTTACAAGATGTGTGCGAAAATCTAGGCACCTGAATCGTGAAAAATATGGTGTTTTGTCACACATAAAAGAATTGACCACGAATTGAAATCGTGGTCAAAATCTGTTTTCTTTGACTGGCAGAATTGGTCAATTGAATTTGCAATTATCTGACATAAAATGTTAAAGTGTTTAGCTAAATGCAAGAGTGATTTATAATTATTTCATTTCTTGCTTTTATTACTTTTTTCAGAAATAGCTTTCGAACTTTAGTGAGCATTGGTACAGCGTCGATTATCTCATATATTTCGTTTATTTTGATTCTTGACTTAATGCGTTTCAGCGCTTTACAGCAGTCATTGTTTTCGCATGATGTAATGAAATCAAGGTAATTTATCCGTTTCCCGTTTTGTTTTATGGCGGAAGTCGGAGCTCTAATCACTGTATTGTAAAACTCATCTTGATCAGATAAAATATCTTGTATCTTTTCCTCACTTATTTCAGGAAAAAGACTCGCTCCGCAGCTGCAAACAGGAGCAAGAAGCAATTCGTCCTTGCTTGTGTTATAAAGAAATCCCCAGTTCGCGTTATTCCGATTTGGGTTGCAAATCAGCGCGTCTACAATAAACATATCCCAGAACCATTCAGACACGACTCTGCTGTCAATTGCGTTCTGGTATTCAATATCAGATAAAATGCTGTTCAGATCTGTGTCGTAACAACTGCGCTTAGAATCAATATTTAAATTCTTTAATGACGCAAAATTCTGATATTTATATTCGTATGCTGCAAAGTCCCTGCAGGCTACAACGGTCACAACTTTACCTGAACGCTTGGTGTAGGTTCCTAGAAGAACATCCTGAACGGGAATGCCAGTACTCTTAAATATCATACAGCTTATGTATTCTGTGAGGCAGCTGATATCATTCTCTTTAGTGGGGAACTTCAGCATATATTGTTCGTTGTTGTAGATAATCGATAATTTGGTTCTTTCCGCACCGGAATACGATTTGTTACGCTGCATAGCATTAGTAAAATCTATCATAAATATACATCTGATGAATTGCTTGCGCTTTTTTATTCAGTATCGGCAGGAACAATTGTGAGCACATCGTTTCTCCTTGATTTCCTCAATTGCTCGTTTAACGCTGACTGTGTGAAGATCACCGTATGAATCAAGGATTCTGTCCACATCATACTTTTTTAGTATGTCAAGACCGCTGATTTGTTCGATAAAGAACCAATAAGCCATGACATATCCGAACCAATACAGATTTTCTCCATACAGAGGGCTTTCCTCGTCAATTGAAGGCAGACCGTTTTCAAATTCTCTTTCAAACGCGGCGAGAATATATGTTTTAGCCTGTGAGCACAGATGAACGTAAAAGTTGACGGTCTCGTCGTATGTGTCAGAAGCGAGCCACTTGTGAATAAGCTCATAGCGGTTGTATTTGTTTTCAGTCACTGCGATATAGAACACTTTGCCTATTTTTTCAGCCAGTTTTAATTCTGAAAAGTACATTGGTTCACCTTGTTAAAAACGTTTTGGGTTGAATGTTTCCATAAAATTATATCATATTTCTTGGATTAAATCAAGTTTTCTTGAGTAAGCAGATAACCAGAATAGAGGTTATTTATAATTACACGGTATTTCCATAAGTGTTTATGGTAAAATAGAAACGCAGAAAAAGGGCTCCAAAAGTGCATAGGTGAACAGCCACCGCCGAGCCGTTGTCAGCACCTGAAAAATGCTGAAATTTTAGCTGAGAGGAAAAGCCACTTGGCTGAAGGAGGTAGCGGAAAGGTGATAAGTATGGCAGACAAGATGTACATCAAGCAGTTGTACGAAGACGGCGTAAGCAAGAGCGAGATACAGCGGAGGACGAAGCTCAACTACTGCACAGTCTGCAAATACGCTGACATGGTAGACTGGAATGATGATAAGCTCCCGAACATGGAACCGGATAACTATCCGGTGCTCGGTGAGTATATCCTCCTCATCAATGAATGGCTCGAAGGTGAAGCCGCAGCCCCAAGAAAGCAGCGGCATACCGCCAAGAGGATATATGACCGCCTTCGTGCGGAAGCCGGTTACAAAGGCGGATACAGCAGCTTGAAACGATACGTCTGCAAAAAGCGTTTCGTATTGCGTCAGGGACTCGCAGGCTGCTTGCCGCTTGCACACCCTATGGCTCATGCCCAGGTTGACTTCGGAGAATTTCTGCACTGTGACGCTGAGGGAAACGAACACGAGGCGTATGAGCTTGTCATGTCGTTCCCGTATTCGGATAAAGCCTATGCACAGGTGTTCCCGTCACAGAATCAGGAGTGCCTGCTGATCGGTATGCGCCGTATCTTTGAATATATCGGCGGCGCACCTGCGAGGATACACTTTTATCATGGCCACGCTCTCGTTGCTTCATACCGCCGCTGTTACGGCAAAAACGAGGAGCTTATGGACTGGACGCAGTACGTCAGGACGCTGTGCAGAAAACCGGTGAAGTATGAAAAGCAGCGAATTTCTCCGCTGCTCTTCACCGTATGCTGCATCGGGTCGCCCCAGCGTTACCCTGTTTCGCTGCGATTTTAACATTGCTACGTTTTCGGGATTATTCGCGGTTACACAGTTCTTTTTTTCAGACCCTATTTATATGACCTCGTCAAAGAATGACCTTTGAAGCATGATCTGAAAAAAGCAGCGCATTTTCTTCAATCGGCGTTATTTTCTGAAGAAATGGAAATCACAGCAATCTCCGCCGTAGCCTAGCGTTTTTGTTCGCGTAAATCCTATTTTTTTCAGTCCTCCGTAGGTCACATCATCCACATCGCAGAACAGCGGACACAACTCCGCGCAGCCGTTTTCCACGCAAGCCGTATGCCACAGGCACTTCGTGATAGTAATATCATAGCAGTCCTTACTGTGATTTTGCGTACTCACCTGCAAATCAGTCGTGCGCATGATTTTCAAAAATGTTCTGCTGTAAATTGAGTAAAACCCGGGGAACAGTTCCATTTTCGCAGTGGACGAATGCTTTTTTGCTGCGACAACGTCAATCATATATTTACGCATATGCACATATACTTCATCTTTCGGGAAATCGCTTTCCAACAAGGCTTTATACATCGCTATGCGCGGAAGAATCGTCTGAGCCAGCGTTTTCATCTGATTGGCAGTTTTGCCGATTGTATTCTCAATCATTGCGGCAAGGATTTTCTCCTGTTTATCGTATAAGGCACTGCCTTTCTCCTTTCCGAATTCCCTTGTCAGGTATGCCTTTATCGGTTTTTGCTGTTTTATATTCATCGTTTTGCACCTCATGTAAAGTAAATAAAATCTTCATGTCTAAAACCAATTAGCAATGGCTAACCAGATTATACTACTTTTATTCTGCTTTGTCAATACAGGAAACAGCTTATTACGCCCGGTATTCCCTATTGACTTTTCGCAAGGTGTGTGATAAAATCGAATTATAAAATCTCTACAAAAGGAAACCTGCACGAAACTTGATGTTTTAGGAATAATCGAAGCCTGCTTCTATGCGCTTGACTGCGTGGAAGCAGAGCTTATTCATGTTACCAGCCGCCATGCAAAGCGCGTGGCATATATGAGCGTTTGCACCGCGGAAAAAATGGGGATACACGGCGGTTCATTGCAGGATCTCACAGCATGTGCGCTTCTGCATGACAATGCACTCACCCAGTACCTTCAGGAGGAATTCCACGGGACGTCTGATATGAAGCATACGGCATATGCTGAATCCGGAGATATGCTAGTGTTTCTGTTTGACGCAGCAGGAAGCATTGCAAAAGAAGCCGAGCGGAAATACCTTTGCGGAAAGACATACTGCTGCATTTCGGATAAAACAGCCATACAGATCCGCGAGATATGCCGCGAGAATACCCCCGCCGATTCGGACAGGCTCATAACCCGGCTGCTGGGGCTTGATACCTCCAGAAATATGCCCCGGGACGAGCGTATAAAAGAGGTGCTGGAGTACTTCCGGGAACTGGACGAGATTCCCGAGGATATTACGGCGCAGCTCTGCGCAAGAGTATGCCTGTCACCGAGCAGGCTGTCGCATTTGTTCAAGGAAAACGTGGGAATATCGCTCCACCGCTATCTTGCAATGGACAAAATGCGGAAAGGGTATATCCATTTTCAGAAGTACGGAAGCATAACCGAGGCTTCAATGCGTGCGGGATTTGATTCTCCGTCACACTTTGCAGCTACCTGCAAGAGAATGTTCGGCATATCCTTTTCGGAATTTATAAAGAGCGAAAAATAACAGCAGGTAATTGAAAGTTTTTTCATCGGAAATATGGTATCATAGTTATAGCAAAAGCAGGAGGATTTCACGATGAAAAAATATGATATCACACAGCCCGTAAGACTAAAAAAAGGCGTATACGACCTTAACAGCGAGAGCAATTTTAACTACCAACTGAACCGCGTAATCAACTGGGACGCGGCAGAATTGAGTATGTTGCACCGATTGCCGCAAAGATAAAGGTAAGCGCTGACTGGAAGCGCGAGTTGATCGCCCTCGGCGACAGGGCAATGAACGAGGAACGCACCGAAAACGCGATTGCCTACTACCGCATGAGCGAGTTCTTTATGTACGACGGTGACCCCGATAAGAAGAAATACTATCTTAAAGCCACCGTGCTTTTCTACCAGTATTACGCCGATTATTTTGAAGGCGAAAATCCCATCATAGAAAAAATAGAGGTGCCCTTTGAGGGAGTGAAGCTTCCGGTAATGCACACCGTTCCCGAAACCAAAAGCAAGGGCATTATTCTTATCCACGGCGGCAATGACAGCTATTTTGAGGAGTTCCTCTTTGCGATACTTTATCTTCGGGAAAAGGGCTTTGAGGTCTATATGTTCGAGGGTCACGGGCAGGGCGGAGTTATGCGCGTCCAGGGCATGCACTTTACTCACGAGTGGGAGAAGCCTGTCAAAGCCGTGCTTGATTATTTCGGGCTTGACGATGTGACTATAATCGGAATATCGTTGGGAGGATATCTTGCGCCGAGGGCAGCCGCATTCGACAAGCGCATAAAAAGAGTTGCTGCGTGGTCGGTGTTTCCGTGCTTCCAGGACGTTATCGTGGGAATGCAGAAGCCTGACTGCGGAGCAGGCGGACGAGCTGATGTGGCTGATGAACGAGAGAATGTTTCTGCGCCGTACTTGCAATCAGTACAGCCTGTGGCTACCCGCAAGGAAAATGCTGTCCGCAGACTTCCCCTCGGTTTCAAAAATAATTATCGTGTTCTCGCCGATTTTCAGCAGCGGAGCGGGAATATACAGCCTCCTCTGCGGTCCAATTTCCCAGAAGCGCCCCAGGTTGAAGCCGTTCACGAACGCGCAGCCCTTGCCGAAGCCCTCGGTATCAAGGAACGTGTCGCAGGGTTCGTCAACGTTCAGCGTGAACCTGTAAAATGCCGGAGAATTTCCGGAATGACCACGGCTGAAATCAATGGCTGATATCTGCTTTTCGTCAAGCGGGAGCGGGAAAATTTCGAATCCGAACTGGCGGTGGTCGTTCACTTTCACGCCGCCGTAAATGCCCTTGCGCTGATTTTCAAGCCCGGTGCCGAAATTTTCACGACCGATATTTTCGCACAGCAGGTCAAGCGTGCCGCCGCTCTCCGCGCATGAAACCTCCGACTTTTCGCTGATATTCTCCGCAAACGCAGTGCAGATAAACTTTTTGTTCAGATAGCATTGAACCCGGTCGTTCGCGTCCTCCAGCCTTATTTCACGAACCGTTTCGCCGCCGCAGATTTTCGTGCGGTAGAGAATGTAGCCGTAATTCTGTCCGATATCCTCCATTGTGAGCGGGTATGCGCTCTTAACTGGGGCGCTTATCTCCGGGAGTACGCTGAACAGGTCGGCTTTCCCGGTGCATTTCACCTCGCCGTACTCGCGGCGCTTTATCCCGGTCGTGAGCGGGATTTTTCGAACCTCTGCGTACTTAGAAATCGTCTGCCGGAAAAGTTCGTATTTCGGGGTGATTTCCCCGGCTTCGTTGAGCGGCGCGTCATAGTCGTAGGAGGTGACGTCTGCGGTTTTGTTTCCGCAGTTTCTGCCGCTCATGAAGTCGAAATTCGTGCCGCCTTCGAACATATAGAAGTTCACGCTCCCGCGTTTCAGAATCTCGTCAAGTTCAGCCGCAGCCTTTTCGGGAGCAGTCGTGTGGTGCTCCTCGCCCCATGCGTCAAACCATCCGTTCCAGAATTCCATGCACATCAGCGGCTTATTCTCGCCGATGAATTTCCTCATCTCGCCGAACTGCCATTCAGCAGCCGAGCCGAAATTCCCAGTCGGAAGCGCTCCCTCCACCATACCGGATTTGAATACAGCCTCGCTCCACGGACCGTCCGAGGTCACGAACGGCACGGTGATTCCAAGCTCCCGCAGCGTATCCCGGAGAAATTCAAGGTACGCCGTATCGTTGCCGTAGTAGCCGTATTCGTTTTCAAGCTGCATGAGGATTATTCCGCCGTGTTCAACGCGGTCATACTGGTGCGGAACAAGTTTCGGGATCAGCACATTATAGTATTCTTTTACCGCATTGAGATACGGTTCATAGCTGCACCGCAGGCGCATATTCCGGTCTTTCAGCAGCCACGCGGGAAGTCCGCCGAACTCCCATTCCGAGCAGATATACGGCGAGGGACGGATAATTACGTACAGTCCCAGTTTTTCCGCAAGTTCGATGAAATGCGCCACATCGTGCATTCCGTCAAAGCGGAAGTTGCCCTTTTTCGGCTCGTGAAAATTCCATGGAATGTAGGTTTCAACGGTGTTGCAGCCCATATTCACGAGCTTTTCGAGCCTGTCCTGCCAGTATTCCGGAACGGTGCGGAAATAGTGGAACGCGCCGGAAATTATCTTGAACGGTTTGCAGTCCAGGTAAAAGTCGTCCTTTATTTCAAACATGTCTTCCTCCGGTCAGAATTCTACTGCGTCGAGCGTGAATGTTCCGCTTACCACCGCAATCTTAACGGTGTGCTTGCCTTGCGGGACCTTGAACCACGCGCTGCACTGGCGAGCCTTTGCGCCGTCAGAGGAGCAGGTTTTCAGCAGCTTTCCGTCAACGTAAACCTTGATTTTATACGCATCCGACTGACCTATCAGCGAAAACCTGCTACCGGTAAAGGTGAACTGCATGGTCTTTGCCTTTTCGCCCTTTGCAACTGTCGCGCGGGAAATGGTGCGGTTGAAATGCGTGTACTGGTCGGGGACTGTCCTGTACCAGTCGCCCTTGTAGGTGATAGACGCGTCATGGTCGTCAACCCTTGTGATCGTGGACTGATAGCCCTTTACCGGGGAAACTTTCAGATTATCGAAGATGTTGTTGTACAGCCCGCTGCCTATCGAGATCCGCCCGGAATTTGCAAAGGCGCTTTCGTCCTTGTAAATTACAAGTTTCTTGCCGTCCAGATATGCGATGATCTTGGTTCCAGCAGCAGTTATTTTCACGGTGTGCCATGTATCTGACTTTAATTTCTTGACTGTGCCGCTGGAAATTGTGGTTGCATTCTTACGAAGCTCCCAACGTCCGGCGGGGTATACTTTCAGACTGTAACCGTTTTCCGCAGACCACGAATCAAGCTCCGCAGTAAGGTAGCGCACGCCGAACGAAACGTAGTTGTCGGAGGCATTGCCGTCAAATCTGAAATCAATCTTCGCGGAGTAGTTGCTCCAGCGGTCGTCCCCGAGCGATGTAATAGGATTAGGAGTGCTGCGGTAGCGCCAGTCGGTGGGCTTGTTGTCCGCGTTAATCATCTGCATGAGGACCTTGTTCCCGTCAACCTCCGCGACTTCGAACGCTCCGCCGTAATCGGCGGTGTAAAGCGGCGCGTTTCCTCTTGAAGCAAGGAACTCGTCGGAATACTCGAACTTGTCGGTATAGCTGAGCTTCAGCGGCTTATCCTCGTAAGAGCAGTTGTAAACGGTCGGCTCGGCGGTCTTGTCGAGTGTGGTTACGGTAACGATGGAGTAGGGCTTGACTTCGATAGAATACGCATAGCCGCCGTCAGTTCTTGTCGGCTGATACGCGGCGATTTTCTTAAAATAATTCGCGTCATAATCCTGCCCCTTATCGGGACCTCTGGTTTCCCAGACGTAGACCGGAGCGTCAGATTTCGCCAGATTGCTTACGGTGAATGTGTAGTTTCTCTGCTCGGCGCTGTCGTTGCATATCACGATGGAGTAGTCGCCGGTAGATGTGTCGGTCGTGGTCATGTAGTTGTTCGTGGTTTCGGAGATAGCGTGGGATTCCTTGCCGTCGCCGAAGCACGCGCTGTCGATATAGCGCCAGCCGTTCTTCATGAACATCGTGAAATGCGCCGAGGTCCAGATCCCGCAGTCCGCTTCATAGTGACCGCTCCACGGAGTCTGCGCGTTGAGCAGGGATTTCGGGAAGTACTTCGCGCCGGAGTAATACGCCGCGACCGCCGGCTGATATTCGTACATCGTCATTCTGCCGTTGTAGTATGCGTTGATTATTCTGTTGCACACGTCAAGCGCACCGTTTGTTCCGTTAAGACCGCTGCCGTTGCTGTTCACCGCTAGCTTTGCAATGTTGGTGGAAGCTACACCCTCGGTGTACCAGACTTCCTTGCCGTAGTCGTGGTTGAGCGCCTTTACTGCGTCGTTCGCCCAGGTGTTGTAGTGCTCGCCGAGGATATCCACCGCGTCGCGTAGCTTCTCGTTGTTCGTCATTTCCTTTGCGATCGCCCATGAGCATATTTCGTCGGAAGCAACTATTTTAATTGCGCCGTAGTCGTAGCGTTCGTCGGTTTCTTTTTCCAGCCTGTCGGCGAAGTAAATTATCCAGTCGGTATCGACCTTTGCAGCTTCGTTTGCGTCGGCGCTGATGTGCGTGAATTTAATTCCATAGGTGTTGTAAGCCTTGTCCAGAGCCGCTTTGTACCACTTGTAGCGTGCCTTGAATCCGTTCTCCTGCGACACGGAGAACGCATCCGTCACCCACTTCGGCTCGCCCCAGCGGAGCAGGTCAACTGAGATATCCGGGTTGATCGAAAGCGCGTCAGCGGCGAACATGAAGCCTGCGCCGCGCGTTACGTCCGCTTCCTCGTCCTCGGAGCGCATTATGGACGGCTCGGTGCCGGAGGAGGAATTTACGTCTGTTCCGAATTCAATTTTGACGTGCGTCAGACCTGCGCCGTAATCCGGCTTGAACAGCAGGTTCATTATCTCCCAGTATGCCTTTGGATTCTTCGCCTTGTAGTCCATGAGAAGCCGCGAGGAGTTGTTTCCGGTGATTGCTCCCAGACCGCGGTAAACGGTGCCCGCGTCCATGTTTACGGTGCTTCCGTCAACGGATACCTGCTTGTACTCCGATTTCACCACAGCGGGCAGAATGCTGATATTATCTGCCGAACTCATTAGCGCCACCTCCGTCTGTTTGATTTCATAGCAGCCTGCCGGCTTTCCGACCAGAATGGAAAGGGACAAAGCGGCTGCGATCATCTTTTTAAAGTTCATGAGTAATGCTCCTTTCGCACTTGATATTCTTATTATATAGGATTAAGAGGAGCGGTTCAACATACTATCTGTTGGTTTCTATAGAAAATCTGCTGTAAACGGTTGATTTTATCTCCGGAGCATGTTATACTTGTTGTGAGGTGATATTATGCCGATTATCGAGCATGCCGGATATTACGAGAGCGAAATGTCGGGAGTGAGCCATGAACATTTCTGCTGTGAAATAATGTTCCTGACTGAGGGCGGGACCGATGTTACCGCAAAGGGGCTCCACCAGATCCGCGCGGGCGATCTTGTGCTGATAAAGAGCAGACAGCACCACACCGTCCGCGTGACGTCGGCGGGGGAGTACCACCGCTACATCGTCATGATAAATCCGTGGGAGCTGCGGAATCAGCTTGTCCGTCCCGACCTTTTCGCAATGCTGACGGACACCAGCAAGGAGGGACTTATAGTTGTCCGCAATGTCCCGGAGCTGCGCGGAGCGTTCGACAAAATGACCGGAATATTCGCAGGCACCGCGAATGTCTACACGGAACTCAGCGCCGCGCTTGAGGTGATATCCGTTGTGTATGAGCAGATACGTCCCCGGACGGAAAATCACCCTGCCAGCGCGCAGAAACAGCTAGCCGACAGGGTGCGCAACTATATTGAGAGGAATTATGCGAACACCGTAAAAATCGCGGACATCGCGGCTGAAAACTTCGTGAGCGTGGGGTATCTTACTCACGTGTTCACCGCTGAAACCGGAGTTTCCCCCCGTGAATACCTCTCGCATATCCGCTGCACGAGGGCGTATGAACTTATCCGGCACACCGCCATGAAATTCGCGGATATATCCGCCGTCGCGGGCTTCTGCTGTGCAAACGATATGAGCCGGAAAATACGGGAGTACTACGGGAAAACGCCGACCGAAATACGCAGGAACACCTAACATTGTCATTGTTTACTTACAGGAATTTCTTTTCCTCCAGCATATTCATTATTCGCGGAAATGCAAGGTCGGACGGCCATGTGTCGTCATACGCCGGAGCAAGCAGAAGAACGTCGCCCCTGATATTCTCGACTTTTATCCGGCTTGCGTCGGTGCGGTCGGCGAAGCACTCGTTGTAATAAAATCGGTTCATCGACCTGAAATCATAGCGCGTATCTTTTTTCAGTTCACGCAGCGTTCTGTGGAGGTGCGACAGCGCCTCCGCTGGTTCATAGGGTACGTCCTCACCGTGGTAGGAGAAATAGGACTTATGCTGACGGAACAGCATATTCCTGCAGCCCTCCACGACAAAATCAAATCCTGACACCGATACAACGCAGGATATATCTGGCAGATACGAGGCGCAAAGCAGAGTATATGCCGCTTCGAGGGACAGCCCGGTCATGCCTATCCAGCGGATTTCAAGCCGCTCGTAATTTTTCAGGAATCTGACCGCCTTTTCAGCATAATCCACCGGAATGCTTACAGTCTGCGCGGACAGCGGCTTCCACAGATAGTACCTAAGCGCAAGGACGTGAAATCCCTCGCTGCAAAGCGCTTTGGCGCGCAGTTCCACAAAATCGCGCTTTTCGCCGCTGCCGCCCACCAGAATGACCGCCTTGTCCGTGGGAATATCGCTTTCATACAAAGTACCCAGGAAGCCCTCTTTTTCTAACGTGCACTTGTACATGTTGTCATACCTTTCGTTTATCCGCCGCAGTCCTCAAGCGACCTGTCGCGGCGCTCCATCAGTTCAGCCCACAGAAGTACCGTATCCATTACCGCCGTCTGATTTCCGCAGCAGCAGTGGTCTGCGCCCTGTTCATGCATGGTTATCTCACGCGAGGAAACCGAACGCGCATTTTTCAGCAGAAACAGATGCCTGCCTATTCCTGCGCGGCACGCCATAGTGTCCCGGCTGCCGCCGATAACAAGGTAATCCTTTGTCAGCCGGTCGGAAATCGGGCGGAGGTCGACGCTCCACAGGATTTTCGCAAGCCTGTAAACATTCGTTGTTCCCATGCGGTGGAAATATGTCCGGAAGAACGGCATTCTCCTGCCATTTTTCGCAGCGTAGAGAATATTTATCAGCCAGCCGAAGAGAAATAAAAACACATTAAGCACGCCCCATACAAGTCCGTTCACGAACGCATTATCATAGAAATTCATTTTCAGCGCGCCGAACTGCGCAATGCTCACGCACTTTGTCACCCTGTCGTCGAACGCGGACGCCCTCGGCGCAAAAAATCCGCCCAGCGACTGACCGACAAGAATTGCATCGTGCAGGTCGAAATAATCCGTGACTGCCATCACGGGCTTCTCCCACTCGATTATCAGCGGAGCGCCGTGAAGCCTTATGCACTCGCCCTGACCCGGACCCTCGAAAAGGTACACGTTATAGCCATGTTCGCGGAGGTACTCGCACTCGATGAAAAACTCCTCATAGCTGGAATCAAAGCCGCCGTGCATGACGATAGTGCCTTTCGCGGATTCCGCATTGAATTTCAGCACAGGCATCGTGTAGCCCTCATACGGGACATTTATCAGTTCCACAATCGGGCGCTCGCCGCTGAAAAAATCCGCATAGTATCGGAAGAAAAGCTCCCGCGCCTTTTTCCACGCGGCAAGCCCGTCAGCGTCCTCCCAGTCGGTATAGAATTCCGACATACGGTACAGCGCGGCGGCATTTTTTATATGCCCGTTTTCAAGTTCCTTATCGGCTCTCGTTTTAAGCACATTATAAAAATCAGACGTGCTCTTTATTGTCGGACCTATCTCCTTTGCAACCGAAAGGTCGCAGCCGTCCATGTTCACCAGTCGGTTGAGCTGAAAGCTTATCCCAGCGTCGGCGTTTAGTTTGTGCATTCCTACCGGCAGCTTTATCGGCTTTGTGATATCGTATTTTTCCATAATTTCTCTTTTTGTCAGAATTTTTCAATGAGGAACTCTTCGACTTCTTTAATGTACAAATCAGCTCGCATTACCATTCCGAGATGTCCGCCGTAGCTTTCCTTTACAACCGGGTTTGTGAAAATATCCACCAGCTTCTGCGAATCAGCTTTATCAAACATATCATGCTCCGGAATAAGCACAAGCACCTTCCCGTCCAGATATGAAAAATCGCTTTTCGCAAATTTATCCATTCCGGATAATATATCTCCTGTTGCGCTCATTGCGCGGAGATATGAGTATCTGTAACTCTCTTCCCGACCGATAAATTCAAGAAAAGAAACCGCATAAGCCTTTTCCTCCGCAGTTTCGTTCCTGAAATGCTTTTTTACCGCGTTGACAAGCATTTCTTTCAGCTTTTCAAATTTTACATGTTTGATGTTAAGCTTAATAAGCGGGAGCAGGAAGCGTTTATTCTTCATTGCCGCTACATAATAGGAATCAACGGTAATGGTGCTCATCATGATAAGCCCGCCGACCTTGTATTTTTTCGCGTAAAGCTGACCAAGAACGCCGCCGTCGCTGACTCCGCATAAAATAGGAAGCGTTACATGAAGCTTGTCAAACAGCCCGTGAAGCAGCTCTGCCATTTCATTGTTTTTGAAAACCTCCACAGGATATTTCATCATAATGACGCGGTAATTATTTTCAAAGACTGACATGTATTTTATCCACGCCTGCGGCATATCCATACCGTTGAGAAAAACGATAGTCTGACCGCCTTTTCCGCTGTCAATAACCTCAAAGTCGTGTCCCGAAACATTCACGGCTTTATAGCTGTGAGTTTTCATAAAATCGCTGTATTCATCGGCAAAATTTCTCATATGATCTCCCCTTTTCCGCTTATATATATTTCGATGGCTCTGAGCATTACCCGAATGCTGCTTTCGATAGAGCCTTTTACCATCGTGTCACGGTGTTCCCTTATCGCATATATTGATTTGATAAGATTTACAAACGTACCGACATCAACGCCCTCGCGAACATCATCTATCAGCGAGAGCCATAACTCCGCCGTTTTCACCTGGCTTTCCGGGTCGAACAGCGCCTGCTTTTTTATGTGTTTCTGAAGCCATAAAAAATCATTTACGGTAAGCCGGCTCATCACATCAAACTCGGAATGAAGGTACTCATCAAAGAATTCAATGAACTCGTGCGCCGACATCTGACTGCGCCCGTTAAGCTTTGAAATCAGCAGCTTCTGCGTTTCTTCTCCCGTATACCTTGCGATCTCCAGGATAAAATCCTCCTTTGAGCCGAAAAACAGGTAAAAGCTGCCCTTTGCTATCCCGACTGCCTCGGTCAGTTTTTCAATCGACATTTTATGCAGCCCAAGCCCCCTGCTGAGCCGTATCCCGGCGGTAATCAGCTTAGTTCGTATCAGTTTCATTTCCTCGTCGGTAAACGCTATCGGCATATCTGCACCTCTTTTTCTGTGACTGGATTTCAGATTTCGGTCACACGATAATATTAGCATAAGCTAACCACATTGTCAACCGGTTCGAAATACGATTTGTGAATTATATTGCTCCGGCGGCTTAATATTTGTGTATTCTACACAGTGCAAGTTATACAAAGCTAACTTATCCATTGATTTGAGAGCTGCGGACGGGAAAATCACTCTTTACTTTTCGCATTGCCTTAAATTCCTGTAAGCATTGTATTATTATCAGAGAAAAATGGAAATATGGACTGTTAATCTTATTTGTCATATAATTTAACAGCATTAATCCGAAAGAAATTCACTAAGAACAGCACACCTGCTGACGTCAATCCCAAGCCGAACTACGTTAAATCCGGCTGCGAGCTAACGAAGCCGGCTATCACAAGAAGTGTGCGTTTTTACATGGTAGAACTTTCTTTTCACTTCTCTGAACCGCCAATTTCTTTGTCAGCATTTCTCATGGAATTAAACCCTATCAGTACCGTCCAGACGTATGCGCAGGTTTTGGGTATCATCAGCATTCCTATCACGGGGACTTCCTCTGCAAAAAGCACCACCGGAATGAAGAATCCAAAACTAAGGAAACGCTGATTAAATGTACCCGAAAAGCAAAAAATATGGTATAATAGAAACAAGAAAAAAAGCAGAACAGGAGAAAAAATGAAACAGATAACATTCAGCGATATGGAATACGGTAATAGGAAGAGAACAACAAAGCGAGAAGAATTTCTTGACATAATGGAAGAAATAATCCCATGGGAGGAGTGGGTAGAATATGTGCGCCCGTATTATCCCGATGGCAAGCGCGGCAGACCGACCAAAGGAATAGAAACAATGCTCAGAATGTATCTGCTGCAAGTATGGTTCAATCTTTCCGATGAGGGAGTAGAGGACGCGATTTATGACAGTTATGCATCTCTCGTTCGTCTAATCCGTGTGTTCTTTTCATCTTCAATACCTCACTTTCTGTGGGTATTATTGCCATTTGCACGATTCGGAATTCAGCCTTGCAAAAAGCTATCCATACATACCAAATGGGCGCACATCACTGTACGCTCATCATTATTTTCAGCTAATTAACCCCAGACTTCTTCCGCAATTTCCTTTACAAGCGCGAGCTTAGCCCACTGCTCGGCTTCGGTAAGCTTGTTGCCTATCTCGCAGGAGGCGAATCCGCACTGCGGGCTGAGGCAGAGTCTGTCGAGGGGAATGTACTTTGCAGCCTCGTGGATACGTTCGATGACGGTCTGCTTGTCCTCAAGCTCCGGCTTTTTTGAGGTTATCAGTCCCAGAACCACCTTTTTGTCCGGCGAGACCTTTGCAAGCGGTTCGAAGCCGCCGCTTCTCTCATCGTCATATTCAAGCAGGAGCGCGTCAACGTTCTCATGCGCAAAAACGTAGTCCGCAACGGAATCGTAAGGTCCGCTCGTAAAGAACGTTGAGTGGTAGTTTCCGCGGCAGATGTGCGATGTTATCACCATGTCGGCTGGCTTGTTCTCAAGCGCGAGGTTATTCACGGCGAGGAGCTGCTTTTTAACGTCCTCAAGGTCGATCCCGAGAGCCTTGTATCTCTGACCTGCGGCTGCGCCTACGACCGCGCCCCAGGAGCAGTCGTCAAGCTGTAAATTCTGGCAGCCTGCATCATAGAACTGCTTTATTACGTTCTGATATGCAAGACCGATGTCGTTTATAAGTTCCTCGTTGGTCTTGTAGTAATTCCTCGTTGCGATGATATTCTGCGGAACTATCATCTGCTGAAAAGTCTGCGCGGGCGCTGGGATCGTGTACTTTGCAACAGTGTTCTCGTCCTCAAACTGCTTTAAGAACTTGAAATACTCAACGAACGGGTGCGGTGCAGCCGTGATCTTTCCCGTGAGGAACGTGTCCTCCAACGCGGCAAGCTCTCCGTTGAACTGAACTCCCGAGCCGGTCTGCTCGTGACCTACGCCGTTAAATCCCCACATGAAGTCGAGGTGCCAGTATTCTCTGCGGTACTCGCCGTCAGTGATGATGTGGTAGCCGGCTTTCTTCTGCTTCGCCACAAGGTCGCGGACAGCTTCGTCCTCAATGGTTGTGAGCTGTTCTCTGTTTATTTTTCCTGCCTTGAAGTCCTTTCGTGCCTGCTTCAGATTTTCGGGGCGCAGGAAGCTTCCCACGAAATCGTAGCGGTAGGGTGATGTGATATTGCTCATTGTGTTACCTCTCTTTTCTTTGTATCAGTAATCCTATTGATTTGCTATGTTCAGAGTATAACACAAAAGGGGAGAATAGTAAAATACTTTTCAATGCAGCTTGTCCATAGTTTTAATCTATGGACAGGTGAAATTTCAGCCGCTCCAGATAGCTATTTCCGTACCTGCCAAGAACGGTGTTTTTCCGCGTTACAATGCCGATTCTCATGCAGCAGTCGGATTCCAGCGGTCTTGCGATGATGTTTTCGCCGTTGAGCTTCGGGTCGATTATTCCCGAGCTTACGGTGAATCCGTTAAGCCCTATGAGCAGATTGAAAAGCGTTGCCCTGTCGCGAACCATGATGTTTTTCGGAAGTTCAAGCGAGCTGAGGAACTCCTCCGAATAATAGAACGAGTTGTGCTTTCCCTGCTCAAAAACGAGGTAGGGATAGGGTTTCAGATCCTCAACGGTTATTATTTTCCTGCCTGCAAGCGGGTGCTGTCCGGAGATAAAAACGTGCGGCTTTGCGCGGTATATTTCATCAAAAACGAGGTCGCTTTTCTGGATGATCTTCGACAGCACGGATTCGTTATGTTCGCTGAGATACAGGATCCCTATCTCGCTCCTGCCGAGTGAAACGTCGTCGATTATTTCATAGGTCTGCGTTTCGCGGAGGGTGAAGCTGTAAGCGTCCGCGTTGTACTTCCGGATAACATCGATAAAGGCGTTTACCGCAAATGAATAGTGCTGGCAGGAAACGCTGAACCTCGGCTTCTGGAAGTGCTCGCCCCTGAAATGCTCGGTCATAAGGTCAGCCTGTTCAAGAAGCTGTCGTGCGTATGACAGCAGGACTTCGCCGTTCCGCGTCAACTCAACGCCCTTGTTCGAGCGGATAAACGCGGTCACTCCCATTTCCTTTTCAAGGCTGTGAATTGCCGCCGTGAGGCTCGGCTGCGCGATAAACAGCCTCTCCGCAGCCTCGGTGATGTTCCCGCATTCCGCTACGGTTATCATGTATTTTAACTGCTGTAATGTCATTGATTCCTCCGTAGAAATTTCTCAATAACATTATATATTATTTCTCGCGGAAAATCAATATGTATCTGGTCATTGATATTGACTATATAAATATTTACTATTTCACCTTAAAAACAAAACTTTAATTGCAAAAGAGGTTGCAAAAAGCTGAACTATGTGCTATAATATTTCCTAAGTTAGCATATCATAACCAATCAAATTGAACCCGCGAGTTAGCTAAATCTAACTCACAAAATACAAATCAGATGAAAGGTCACAGCAATGAAAAAATTATTCTTCGAACCAGAAAAAGACGGCTTTTATGGCACATATTATGAAAATCCGAACGGCGCGGACTGCGCTATGATAGGTCTTTTCGGTGACGACCCGAATGATTTCATGGCGAAATGCGGCGCAAAATGGCTGCACCGGAACGGCGTAAACGTGCTGTGCATATCCCCGGGGAAGCACAATTACAGTCATGTAAATTGTCCGCTTGAAAGGATAGAAACAGCTATCAAGTGGCTGATGTCCCACGGAAACAGAAAAGTCGGCATCATGGGAATGAGCACGGCGGGAATGGAATCGCTGGCGGCGGCTTCCTATTTTCCAGAAATCACGTTGACGTTCGGGCTGACAGCCAGTGATTTCGTATGGCAGGGATTCGAGCAGGGCAAAAAGGACGGCTGCAAGGAGTGGCCCGTGCCCGGAACCTCTACGCTCTCCTACCGCGGAAAGCCACTCGCATATATGCCGTTCGTTTACGAGCACCCTATGTACTGGGAAAAAATCGCGGAGGAAACGAAAGGGTCAGGAGATATTCTGCGTTCGACCTGGATCTTCATAGATTCCGAAAAGAACCGCGAGCATACTGAGGAGGAAATGATCAAAATCGAGAATATAAAGGGAAAGCTGATTCTCATAGGCGCAGACGATGATAGTTTTTGGGAAGCAGGCAAATATGTCCGGCGCATGGAACAAAGGCTCAAAGAACGTCATCACGAGTGCGGGGTCGAAGCCGTTGCGTATAAGTACGGCACACATTTTGTGCTGCCCGAATCCATACTCAGGCTTGCGCTTCCGGTGGGTCTGAAATTCGTCATGCGCTTTATATTCCGTTCGGCTAAGGAACACCCAGATGAATGCGAAGCCGCAAGAAAGGACATAGATAAAAGACTCTCGGCTGCGCTGCATGAATGGGTCACGAAATAACGACCGCAGGAAAGGCAGAATAAGAAACAATGACAGTTTACGAATATGGAAAAGACAATAAAAAGACTGTTGTTCTGATACATCCGTCTGTGGTAATGTGGGATTTTTACGAATATGTGATTCCACTGTTGGAAAAAGACTTTCATGTAATTATCCCTGCATTGCCCGGATACGATGAGAAAAATCCAAAGACTAATTTTACAGGCATTGAAAGTATTTCTGAGGAATTAGCCGCATGGTTCATCGAAAACAGCATTACGGAAATAGACCTGCTCTATGGCTGTTCTATGGGAGGCAGCGTCGTTTTAAGAATGCTTGCGGATAATATAATTGCCGTCAGGAATACGATCTGCGATGGAGGAATAACGCCGTATCAGATACCGTGGATCATTACAAGATTCATTGCCGTAAAGGATTTCCTGCTGATCTCAACAGGAAAGATCGGCGGGTTCGGGCTTCTTGAAAAAGCATTCGCAACAGATGAATACAGCAAGGAAGATTTGCAGTACATGGCAAAAGTGCTGCATTTTATAAGCTACAAAACTATCTGGAGAACCTTTGAATCCTGCAATAATTATTCCATGCCGAAAGGTACGATAAATTATTCCGGACACTTTGAATACTGGTACGGCGACAAGGAACTCAAGGAAAGGAAAAAGGACATAAGCTATGTAAAAAGCCGCTTTTTAAACGTGAAATTCATCGAAATGAAAGATATGGGGCACGGCAGTATGCCGGCTATGTACCCCGAAAAAATGGTGGAACGTATCATGGCGCTTATCGGCTGAGGCTGACATTCTACACGACAAATCAAAATCTGAACAGGAGCAGGTATCATGGCAGTCAAAATAATTTTAGAAATCATTGTACTTTGGATATTTCTCGCAGTTTATATGGCGATTTTTGTCGCCAGAAAAGGACCTATAGGCGCGGCTTTTTTCTATCCCAAGCAGATGCAGCAGCGATTTCTGGAGCTGGGGCTGATAACGGAAACACAGCTCAGAAGGCGGCGCAATGCTGCTTATATTCTTCTGATAGCGGCAGACATCATCATTCCGTTTATCATGGTCGTTTTAATAAACGGCGCTGTAAGCTACTGGGACTGTGTATGGCAGTTCTACGTGCTTTTTATAGGTCAGGAGTTCTTCGACTGGTTCGTGATCGATACACTCTGGGTCGCAATGTCCTCATGGTGGATGATCAAGGGAACGGAAGATTTATCGTATACTTGGCATGATCCAAAGGTGAAAGCTCTCAAAATGCCGAAATTGATCATCATGACGATACCCCTTTCCTTGATCATTGGCGGCGCTTATTATCTGATTGGAAAGCTTGTGTAAAACGAAATATTCCGTTTGATTTAACGCAATTAAGGGGCAGCCTTGACTGCCCCTTTCCTATGTTAATTTATTTGAAATCCCTGCGGTCAATTTTTCTTTTTGTAGCCACAGTCGCAGTAAGGTCCGCCGGAGGCGAGGGTGTATTCCCTGACAAAATCGGCGGTCATTCCGGCTTCCGCCATCGTGTAGTCAAGCCTGCACATGGCGGGAACAAGGTCGAACAGTCCCAGTTCCCTTGTGAGCGTGCATATCCCGCAGCAGGAGAAACGCGCCTCATAGCCGCTGTCGTCCTCGTAGGGATAGAACTCCATGTTCCACGAATAGGGGTTTCGGTCGGCGGCTCTGAATGCGGCGGTCTGCTTCATTCCGGTGATGTCCTTTTCGGTGAATTTGTTCTTTCCGCTCTTGCGGCAGAACCAGCGCATAACTGGAATCATCATTGATTTTGCGAAATACTCGGTGAGCCTGTCTACATCGGGACGTTCCGGCATATGCAGAATGAACGCGCACAGTAATGCGCAGTTCACGATATTCATTTTGAAGCGGTCACCCTTTTCAAACTCCGGAAGCTTTTCGATTATCCGCTTATATTCCGGCTTTGCGGCTGATTTTACCGCCTTTGCAGTACCCTTGTCCAAGCCGAAAATATCGGTGAGCTGCTTGCAGAACGACCCAGAAAACATAGCCCACATACCACACGGCATTCCTGTGTATTTCATTATGACTACCTCGTTTCGTATTATTTCAGTGTAACAGCGTGCATATCCATGCGGCTATGGCGCAGGCGGGAATGTAGATAAGAAAATGCAGAGAATGCTGCTTTTTGTTGTATCCGAACATATGCGGTCCGACTATTCCTTTTATTTCAGGATAAAAGTACGGGAAGAAGTTCGAATGGCAGAGCAGACACCAGTCGAAGAACAAAATATCGTAGATCTCCATGACATAAAGCACCGCAATGAACCTGCCGAAGAATCCCCAGAAGCTGAAACCATTCCTCACTCCGTCCCAGACGCTCAGAACAAGAGCGCCCGCAAACAGCAGAAACGAAACCGCTATTATTACCCCGCCAACGATATGCGCGCCGCGGAATCTCTCCGGCTTTTTATCGGGGATAACAGCCAGAACGTCCTTATGAGCAGAGCCGAAAAACCTCTTGTCCTGAATGAATCCGACACCTCCGTACAAAAGGAGGAAATACGCAGCCATTACCATTGCTGCCGCAGCTATTGTTATCAACATTTTTATCACCTCAAAAAATATTGTGTTAGATATAACTAACTTATACTCATAAAAAACACCGCAGAAGCGGCGGTTATAATTTGTCTAACTGTTCAAATATATTATAACACTGCGAAGCTGGATTGTCAATATGCGGATTCATCATGCGGAAAAGTGATTGAAAAAAGCGGGAATGTATGGTATAATGAATTATAAAGAATAGATTATCTGCTTGATAAATCGAAATTTGTGAGGGTGATTAGATGAAAACTTATACGATTTGTGGAAGTATGCGATTTGATAAAGAGATGAAGAAAATTGCTTATAACCTTGAAACCGGTAAAGGATATAATATATTGCAGTGTGTTTATTGTGAAGAAAATGTTATTCCAACAGATGAGGAACTTTCGCGACTTGCAGATGCTCATTACAGAAAAATCGACTTGAGCGACGGTATATATGTTGTGAATATTGATGGATATATTGGGGAAGCGGTTAAAAAAGAAATTGAGTACGCCGAAAAACATGGGAAAGAAGTAGTGTATCATTACAATAGATAAATTCCAATTTTCCGGTCTTTTCGGAGATTATTTCTGCGAGAACCTCCCGCGTTTCGTTGAGCTTGTCAAGCTCGTGCTGGATCTCGTGGGGCTTTCTGCCGCCGATGTCGTTGTGGCTGTAGGAGGGATCGTGTATCATCAGCCGCGTGTGCGGAAGCATTTCCCGCTTTCTCCCCGCAAGGAAGAGTATCGCGCCCATGCTCGCCGCAGTGCCTATGCAGACCGTCCGCACCGGGGATCTCAGCAGGCTTGCCTTTACTTCCGCAATACGCCACACTTCCTCTTTCTCCGGAAGTTCCTCTCCCACCGCGAAATTATTCAGAAAGCGCAGTATCTCGCCAAAGGTGAGGTTTCTTTCATCACCTGTCATATAGCGTTTATCGCTGCATTCATTGAGGGCGTAATAGGACATATGATCCAGATTCAGCTTTTCGTCCTCGTCAAAATCCCTGCCTTTTATCTGGAGCATTTGGGAAAGGATTTCCCCGATCTCCTGCGGGTCGTCAATGCAGCGGCTGCTGCAGCCTCTGACAAAGGTTTTTAAATCTATGCTCATGTGAATCACTCCTTAAAGTTGTAGTTTTGGCTATTGGCGCCGCCCCGTAATAACTGCTCCGATTACGGCCGGAGTTTTGAGCCTTGCTTTATTCAGTTGTCAAGGAGCTGGTGGAGCTGTATGATCATCACGGAAAACGAAAAAGGGCGCAAATATCCCGTGACAATCATACTTAATCACTTCGATATTTGCGCCCTTATAGGGTGTTCAATTTGACCGCTCGTTAAAGCGTGTTATTATATTACCACACTTTCCGCGATTTGTCAAGCCCTTTATCAAAATTTTTTTGAGAACTGCAATTATTGCAGAACTGCGTACAAATCCACTTGACAAGTGCCCCGAAAAGGGTTATAATAATTATGGGTTTGCTATAACTAACCTGGATAGAGGGAGCTAACATGAGCGAAGAAAAAATAAAGCCAGTCCTGACCGGAGCAGCCGAAACCATGCTCCAGAGTTTCTATGCCCGCGCCAAATATTCCCGCACGAAAAATCACAAGTTCTATGACGCAAAGGCGATAGAGCTTGTGGAGAAGATAGACTACGACTTTTCCAAGGCGGAAAAGGACTCCACAATGAGCGATGGAGTTATCGCCAGAACGATAGTTTTTGACGAGCTGGTGAAGGACTTCATCGACAAGAATCCCGACTGCACCGTTGTCAACATCGCCTGCGGACTTGACACGCGATTCTACCGCATGGACAACGGAAAAATCACATGGTACAACGTTGACCTGCCGGAAACCATCGAGGTGCGCGACGCGATTTACGGTGAAAGCGGAAGGGTGTCCACGATAGGAATTTCCGCGCTCGACCCTGCGTGGGCTGAAAAGGTGACGAAGCGCGGGAAAATGCTGTTCGTTATCGAGGGGCTTTCGATGTACCTCACCGCGGAGGAAAACGCGCAGATGCTCTCAATTATCCGCGACAATTTCGACAATGCGGCCGTGTTCTTCGAAACTATTTCAAAGCGCTGGGTGAACGGCGAAAAGGCGGAGAAATCCATTCAGGAAACCGGAGCGAAATTCGTGTTCGGCGCGGATACGTTCGATGATTTAGGTCCTGTTGCAAAGGGCTTCCGCATGATCAAAAACGACGATATTGTGCGCGGAATGACCACGATAATGCCGATTTTGAAGCCTTTCCAGGGAATCCCCCTCGTGCACAAGATCGCCGAGAAGATACTGATTTTCGAGAAGATATAACTACTAAATAAGGCGGGTGAGATTATGGAAAAACTACCTTTTATTCTGGCGATAATCGGGCACATTCTGTGCGGAGTAACTGACTGCCTGCTCGGATTTTCCCCGAAAGGGCGGCTTGACATGAAAAGCATAAAAGACCCGGACAAGATGTCCGAAACGTTCAGGGATATGCCGGGTTCATTCCCGATGTTGTCAATGGTGCTGGGAACGGTGGCAATCACGATGTTCAGCTTCGGATATTTTGAACTCTGCTTCTGGATGAGGGCATTTTCAGAAACTGCGTCCGTAATAATGTTTATTTCAACGATAATTTACCTTGTCCCGATAGTAACTCATCATGTGTTCTGCGGCGCTGCCGAGTGGATCTACATAAGGTTTGGAAGAACAAACGAAGCAAGGGACGCTGTCTTTGAGTTCCTGAAAAAGACCTCGCTGACAATGATCCTTGGCTATGCCGGTATACTTACTTTTGTTGTAACATTGTTTGTTATGATCGTGTCCGGAAATACCTCGCTGCCGATGTGGGCTTGCGTATTTAACACGCTGATCGCTATGATCTTGCTTCTTCCGACAAAGCTGCCAGCAAAGGGTAACATCGCTGGGCTTGTTATGTTTGTGGGATTGATTTTCCTGATTTGATTTATGGCTCTGATTTGAAAAAACGAGTAGCTGCGCGGTTGCTCGTTTTTCTGTATTCAACTATTTGGTCACCTCTAAAAACCTTGTTTGAGTGAAAATGTGTATAGCACACCGACTGCT